>Ga0316205_10003535_pt1 | contig 14656 bp, 30 predicted proteins | sample 3monthpyrite_MG_FD_204941 | JGI IMG/M metagenome (GOLD analysis project Ga0316205, IMG submission 204941) | Microbial mat bacterial communities from mineral coupon in-situ incubated in ocean water Damariscotta River, Maine, United States -... | ecosystem: Environmental > Aquatic > Marine >... | reverse complement strand
TTCATAATAATCACTCTTAATTAATAACACTTTATTCATCGGGACATAGCCCGCTAATAGCTTTGTTAGATTGACTTACTTCTGACCATTTTGTTTTAGTGTGTTAATTTTAGGTAGGTCTAACACTGTTCTTTGTGTGCTTGGGTCGTCTATGTCCCACATAATAACCTCGCATTCGTACTTACCTCCTCTGTGCGTTTTGTGATCTTCTGCTTCTTTTAGTGCCTTAGCTTTCTTTCTAAATACCCCAACACTATAACTGTGTAATTCTCTATCTCCCCAGCGGTAAGCGTGTACCGTAAATATTTTATTTTTCATTTTAATCTCCATTTACCGTCAAATCTAACAACGCAATTAAATCCGACACGTTACAGCTCGTGCCTCACTTCCACTTTGCGGCTTATTGCAAAGGTTATAGCGCCCCATTAGAGGCGCGTGCTGGTTGCTAAGGTCTTCTTAACTCGCACCAATGTTGAATTTCTTCCTGCGCATCAATCCAATCATGAGAAATATCTATATCCAGCTGGTAAATCTGCCAAGTCTCACCGTCAAATCTTGCAAACTCCCAGTCATCCATGTATAGCACTACTGCAATGTCAATAGCCTCCTTAGGATTTCCATTATTCCAATTATTCATAATCTCACCTATTTAGTTTAGCCCCATAAGGGGCTTTGTTGGTTAAATCCAGTAACCTTTTAACTGGTAGTTACTAAAGGGCACGTCATCCTCGAAAGAATCAAACCCGTTCGCGTGAGGCATATTATTAGCGCCTACCCCTGGCGCTGGGGAAAACCCTGATTATTAGCCTGCTGTTGTGGTGCGTTCTGCTGCTGTTGTTGCTGATTGTACGCCTGCTGATTAAAGCCAGGCGGCGTTTGCGGCTGCTGCTGGAACCCTGCTGACTGCTGCGGTGCAAAGTTTTGCTGTGGTGCTGCCTGCTGATTAGGGTTACTGTAATTACTAATGCTAGCATTCTGCATCTTCAGCTTAATGTATTCCTGACCATTACTGCCTTGCTGCTTATCAATCTTCAGCTTGTCACAATTAACAACAACAAACGAACCCTCCGAGGTAGCCTTAGTGTGAAAATCAATAGCTCCAGGTGTCTTAGCGAACAAAGCTACATCGTAGTTAGTGTAAGAATCATCCTGCCCTTGTGTTCCTTTGTTGTACTCTGAAAGCTCGAAGCAAAACATTGTATAGCTACCGTTATTGTTTTGCCCTTCTTTAACGAATGGGGCTTTGCGGATTAAGCCTGATACTGTGTGTGACATGTTATTTCTCTCTTATTTAATGGTTAGTGTGTTTTTACCGGCACCAACCTCAGCGCCTTCAATTGTTTCGCCTTCTTTCAGCGCTTTAAGTGCCTTTAGTAAGCCCTTCTTATCTGTTGAAATTGAGGTTTTAATATTCTTGAACTCAACAGGAATTAAATCTTCATTATTAATAATTAGAGTTGGTGCGCCCTTGCGAATAGATGCAGCCATAATACCATTGTCAATTTTTTCCGTATTTTTTTCCTGCATATTGAACAACAGGTATTCTCTAAGCCTTGAAACCTGATTGGCTTTTATTGCTTTCTTCGCTGAAAGTCGCTTAATTTCCGAATCAATCATACCAGATTCCGCCTCAAGATTAGCGATGGCAAAAAGGATATTCTTTGCTTTCTCTTGGAAGTCACATTCAAGGTCTTTTAGTGTTTCTTCCAACTGCTCAAATGGCACACCCTCATCAAGAAGACTAGAGACTTCCTTTGTCGCCTCGGTTAACTTATACAGCTGCATTTTCTTTCTCCACATTAAATTTGTTATTCATTTCATGAAACATGGAATCAAGCCCTTTCTTTGCATCTACAGGATTAATTCCAAGTATCGGAGCTTCTCGGTCAATCTTTTGCACCGCCATACCGTAAACACTTTGCATAGCTTGAAAGTTAGGACACTGACTCATTGCCTTGCACTTATCATCAATGTAATTATTAAACTCTTCAGTCTTACTAACATACTCAGCGTCTTTATCATCTGCCTTCTTAAGATCATTCTCTAACTTTGCAGCCTGCTGATAGCTTTGATCATCGAATTCACCCATAAATACATCAGCGCAAACACCAATCAGAGATAGGCACTTTTTCATTGCATCAGTGAGCGACTTTTTAGCGCACTCATTGTCGATTATCATCTTCGAGCCGTCAGACTTCATGTAGCGAAACTTTGTATGCCCAAACTGAGTAAATGTATTATCTTTTGATCCATGCCATAACTCTATCAATACCGTATGGTTTTGCTCCCACACAATAGAGTCACCATCTTTCAGAATTTCTAGTTTGTTGCCATCGCCTTTCATCATCACAGGTTTAGTATTGTCTAACCTCTCCTCAATGATTTTATATCCCCAGCCTTCACCTATGGGGCCTAGAGACTCAGTGGCTAACTTAACCATATAGTTTCCGCTTAATGACGTTTGACGATTCCCGTCTACGTTTGCGGCCTTCGTGTATTTTGGGTCAGTCTTCCCGAAGCTATCCCATAATCTTAAGTTAGACATCATACTGCCCCTTATAACTACGAGCTGCTTCTTCTGCTAGCTCTTGTGTTTTTGCGTCAAATGCCTTGGCATCATCTTCGTTCTTAATGATCATTCCGGTAATAATTCGATTTACTAGATCACTGTCATCTTCAATCATCTCAAGCAATACTGTAGTGCTGCACAATTGCTGGTTGTCATATTTAACCGTGTAGCCTTTATTTACATACTCAACTAATGCAGACGCATGATCGGCAAAATCACCGCAACGCCACGCCGGATGATCTGCGTTGAACTCAGTCTTTTCTAGACTCATTTCCTAACCCTCTTTGTTAATTTCTGTGTTGAATACTAGCGGCTTATTCCAATCCAATCAAGCATTAATTCAATTTAATTTATATTTGATTTAATTATTATTCTGCCTTACTATCACTGGAATAAACCAACGAGAGGGTAAATTATGTCCATTGATAGTAAGTGTATTGAAAACGAAATATCTGAAGCGGAGCTGGCTCTTGATTTTGTCGTTTCTGAAAATGAGTCCAAGCAGCGCGACATGCCAGGTTACGAGGCATCCAAAGAAGAGGAAGCAATAGAAGAAGCGGGTGGTTCAGTATCGTTAAGCCCAGCTGAAAAGCGCAAGATTAGAGCACAAAAGAGCAAAGAATTTAGAAAAAAGCATCAGGCGAAAGTAAAGAAAGGAATGCGCCTAATAATGAAAAAAAGAGGATTTAAAAATGCGCATCAATTTGAAACCGCTTGTGGACTAGGAAGCAAAACAATCACATCCATACTTGAAAGCGGAAACGTGTCATTATTTACAATGGAAATGATAGGTATTGGGCTTGGTTATACCATCAACCCAGCAAAACAAGTACTTAAATACTTTGAGGACAAGTAATGGCTAAGGCATGGACGACCAGCGACGAAATTCTTGCTACGGAATCTTATTTAGCCGGAGGTATTTACCTTGCTATTGAGAAAACTGGCAGAACAAAAGATGCAATAAAGACCAGACTAAAAACCCTAGGCGTCAAGCGTGGTGATAAGTCGGCTAATGCCAAACCTCAAACAAGCGAGTCAGCATACAAGAATGGGTATAACAGCAGAGTTATTGGCAAGTCAAAATACCTGCACCCATTTAGCAATTCAGAACTATGCCTAAAACACTGGTGGCTAGCTGGCTGGCACGACAAGGATATGGAACTATCACAATGAACATTAACAACTTAAACACCTATCAAAAACCAGTTATTTCAATGGCTGACATGTGCCTTGCTCGACTTGAGAAAGTAGAGCTTATTATGGACGTAACACCGCGTCGTAAAAAGATTAGGAGTCGCGACTGGGTTGATATGAACGGTTGCGAATTAAACGATCTAGAAATGATGAAGGCTTCAGGGCTAACCATGGTTTCGCTTAGACACCTATGGAATAAATACAAGGGAGATTGCAGCAAGATTTTAACCTGCCATGGTCTTGGCCTAAAGAAGCGTGGCGGCCGAACCTGTACCAAGTACAGAGACAAGGATGGCAATAGAGTAGGTCAGCGCCCAATAATGAAGGAATACGGATCGAGCCAGAAAGTGATAGCCGAGATTTTTGAAGGTGTTGAGTTTGACCATGTAAAAGCTCACGAAGCTATTGAACTACACCTAATTAACGATGGTAAATCATGATCCCACAATCAATAAGCTTTATATTCTTTCTAATAGCATCTGTACTTAGCTGCCTGATGTTTGTGGGCGGCTATGTAATGCAAAGTATGCAACCTAATAACAAGTGGTTCTACGGGCTTTATGTGGCTGGCTGCGTGTTAACTGTATTGGCTGGCGTGTTCTTTTATCAGTCTGGCTTAATGAGTCAGTTAGCCTTGGCTATGATACTGTTTACCGGTACTAATGCGGTTATCTGCCTACTCACCGTACTTTGCATTAAGAATAAGTAAAAGAATGCCCCGTCAATTTGAGCTTGCATCAGAGGCTTGCGGGGCTTTTTACTCTAATCAGCCTACTCATAACTAAAAAGCAATGATTCAGCCATTTAACTGGATCGGGTAGAGCGCCCCAGCCAGCGAGGTAGTGCTTAGCAACGAATCAATTATACCCAATCCTGATTTAATTTCATTTATTTAACTTTCTGCACGAAAAAGGCTTTACTTTGTGCGGATATGGTTTAATATTAACTCATCACTAACAAAGAGAAAATATTATGAGTCGTTTAATTATTAAGAAAATAGACTTTACTTCGCTAGACCTAAAACAAGTTAATGAACGATTAAAGGAGCCACACACACTGTCTTTCGGTGACTTATCCTATATAGGAAATAGAATAGATAGATTATTCAAAATAGATACTGAGTGGCACAAAATAAAAAATCCCGATACAGGAAGCATGTGCTTTCAACTACTAGAAGTTACCAGAAAGGATTAAAAATGACCCCAGCCCAAATAACCAAAAAAGGAGGGCTTACCGTTACTAAAATGGTAAGCCTGACCAATACGCCGCGCAGAACGATCTACGACCTGTTCGAACGTGACCAATCCAAGTTCATCGACTTAGCAGTTAAAGCCCGTACAGAGCTGTACAAGCAGGAATTAGCGCGTGTTACTGATGAGTATCATGAAGATATTAATAATTTAGAGGATATGCGACTGTGAGCGACTGCATGATAGATATTGAAGGAACTTTGATAAAAGTTGTTAGCTGGCGGTTTTCTAATATCGAGCCTTACAACGACCGTCCAACACCTTTTGGGGATGCTGGAGAGGGTAGATTCTGGAGGTTTAAATGCCATATAAAAGGCTGTGGACATACAGAATTTGAAGGAATGGGAGAAGCCAGAGTTGAGTGCTTTAACTGTCAGACTGAATATATTATGGGGTGGTCATAATGAGTGAAATTATTAAAAGTATCAATCATGACGAGATAGAAATACTCCATAATATTAGCGTGTTATTTCTGCGTGGTAAATCCTTTGATTGCGACCCTACTTTCGGGAGAGGAAAATTTTATAAATCTTCATTTTCCGCCCCTAAATTGAAGTTTGACTTGCATCCTAGATTTGATTTTGTATCTCAATCTTGCGCTACGAGACTCCCTGTCAATAATGAAAGTCTCGATTCTCTTATTTTTGACCCTCCGTTTGTTGCAGGCCATACAAAAAAACCGTCTGGTATAATTGGTGAAAAGTATCACGGGTTTCCATATATGAAGGACGTCTGGGAATTCTACGACAAGGCAATAAGTGAACATTTTAGAATTCTTAAAGATGGCGGAATCTATGTATTTAAGTGCCAGGATAGCTGCAGCTCTGATAGAAATTGGTTTAGCCATGTAAGAGTTATCGCCCTGGCAGAGGCGGCGGGCTTTTACACTAAAGACATGTTTATACTACTGGCAAAAAACAGACTTATAGGGCACAACCATAAGCACATACAGAAACACGCTAGAAAGTTTCACTCATATTTCATTGTGTTTGAAAAATTGCCAGAAAGAAAAGCCAACAAGCAAATGGCAACACAACTAACCAAAGAGGGCTAGATAATGAAAGAAATAACGCTATACCGCGAAGATAACGGTCAATACTCGACCAGCGAAGCTCAGCAAGATGACGTGAGCGGCGTTTACGTTCAAAAGGAGCATTTAACCGACCTCCAAAAACAGAATGACGAGCTGCGGGCTGGCATAGCGGTACTTGCATCACTACCCATAAAAATACGCATGGAGTGCAGAAAGCAGATTAAACTAAATCCAGACCAGTTTGCTGAAGCCTTGATGAATTATGTTCAATCCGCAATCTCTGGAGCTAATGCCGAGCAATCCCTAGCCGACATAAGGGCTGAGGCTGCTCAAGATGAAATCGACCGACTAGCCGCAATTATGGGGCGCGAATTTGGCGAGAAGACAGAAGGCTTTCTAAAACTCTACAAGTTAAAGCTAGAGAAAGACCACGCAAACCGTATCAAGGAGGGTTAGGGATGATTGAGGCGCACCCGCTACATAAGCAGAAATTAGTTTTTGCATGGCTTCCTGTCAAGCGCTGGATTATCAAGGATGGATACGCGTCAACTAGAGGACGTTACTGGCTAAGATATGTCGTAGTTGTTAAGGCTGGAATTCTTAATGAGTGGACTGCTTACGCTAGATATAATGATGCCTAACCCAAACCAGTAAGCCTTACTTACAACTAGCCTCTTTATTGAGGCTTTTTTGTGCCTGAATTTGATAAAGTGGTTGCACTTCGGTTGCCGTGTGATACCATGCAAGGCTAATTAACAAGGAGCTACCCAATGCAAGCTACAACAATGAGACTTGATCCGCAACTTATAGAAAGCCTAAAGGTTGAAGCAAGAAACGACAATCGAAGCCTCAATAACCTAATCAATAAGGTTCTACAAATGCACATTGATAAAATCAATCTTGAAAAAGATCAAAAGTTACAATTTGCCGAAGTTATGAGAAAGGCATTTTAAAACCCTGCTGCAAACAGGGCATTAAAAAACACAACAAGGTAATTATAACATGAGTCAATATTTAAGCATCCCTAACTGGGGTGACCTTCAGCACTATAAAGATAGAACCCCACCATGGATAAAGCTCCATAACGAGCTGCTAGAAGACTATGAATTTGAGTGCTTGCCCGATGCTAGCAAGGCGCATCTTCTTTGTATCTGGCTGCTAGCAAGCCGCACCGAGAACAAAATTAAGGCTGATCCTAGATGGATTCAGCGAAAGATTGGTGCTAATTCTGATGTCGATATAGATGGATTGGTAAGGTCTGGTTTTCTTCAACTAAATCAAGAGGTTACAGACTGCTCGCAAGATGCTAGCAAGATGCTACAGTCTTTACAAAACAATGCTATAACAGAGAGAGAGGGAGAGCAGAGGGAGAGCAGAGCAGAGGGAGAGCATAAGCCCGCTAAAAAAAGCGGTCGATCAGTATTTGTAATTCCATCACCTGAAGAATTAGTTGCTTACTTTGAATCAAAGGAAAGCACATCGGTAGAAGCTAAGAAATTCTTTGATTATTACGAATCAAACGGATGGAAGGTCGGAAAGAATAAAATGAAGAAATGGCAGTCTGCGGCTTCTGGCTGGATAACTAGGGCTAAAGACAATAAACCAGCGTTTACCAGCCAAACTCCAGTTGTTAATGGATTTGCTCAAATAAGCTCACAAGGCAAGTCTTTCGATCAATTAATGGGTGAGGTTATCAAATGATTACTGAAATTCAATTAAACGAGATGCTTAATCAATTCGGTAGCATCTGGCCGAGCATGGGCGCAACCATGAGCCATGATCAAAAAATGGGTTACGTTGTTCAATTGGCAACAGCATTGGCTGAGAATGGCGTAGATAACGGTGAGTCAGTGCGCGAAGGTTTTAGAAAGGCCAGAACAGAAGGCGGCCAATATTTGCCAAGCGTTCCTGAGTTTGTTCGGTGGTGCAAGGTTGAACAGAAAGAACCTAGTCACGTACTATTGCCGCGATTAGAAAAGATCGAAGCTACACCAGAACAGAAAGCCACGTTTTTGGCAGATTTAGCAGAAGCCGCTAAGGGAATTAAATAATGTCCATGATTAACAATCCAGAGTGCCAGGTATTAGGCGCTTTACTTCTTGAACCTAGCTATATTTTCCAGATACAGGAAGTATTAAGCGAAGATGATTTTTCCAGCAGCAATCACCGTAAAATATTTAAGGCCATTCTAACTGTTGGCGAAAAGTCTGACATTTTCACGGTTTGCGATGAGCTTAGAGGTGATGATGAGGATGTTATTTACCTCAATGATATGGCTGATTGCTGCGTTACACCAAAAAGCGTTATGGCATACGCTCAGGCAGTAATTGAATCCAGCCGACAGCGGAAAATCAGAGCTATTGGCCAAATGATTATCGAGAGCCAGCAAAACAAAGATAAATCAGAGGTTATTTTAGACGCTCTAGGGGAGGCGCTAAACCTAATTGGCACCACTGATATTAGAAACACACAAACAACGCTGAATGATGCCTTAAAAGAAGTCGTAGAGCAGGTTAGCGAGAGAATGGAGGGCAGAGGAGAGGTTTATAAGACTGGTTTTGCTGAGCTAGACGAATATATGCCGTTTGAGGCTGGCTGTTTGTATTTCCTTGGCGGGCTGTCTGGTATGGGTAAAACCACGCTCTTGCAGTCATTTATTGAAAATCAAATATTTAACGGCGTACCGGTATACTTCAATTCCGCTGAAATGTCAGCCGCGCAGGTTGCTAAACGCTTTCTTCAGTCAGCAGGATCAATATCAAGCTCATTCTTTAAAGACCCCGCATTACAGATGGGCGATGGTGAAAATGGAGCTAAGATTACCGCAGGTCTTGCTAAACTTAAGGATAAAAGCCTGTTGATTGATGATGAGCAAGGGCTTAACTCAAGCCAACTAAAGGTTCGGGCTAGAAACTGGATAACGTCACAACCGCACTATCAGAAAAAAGGTGAGGCTGTTTTAGTTGTAGATTATCTGCAATTACTTGAATACGACCACAGAAACCCAGCGCCATCACTTGGGGCAATAACAAAAGACCTTCGAGCGTTTGCAAAAGAAATTGGGATTCCTGTCATTGTTCTTGGCCAACTCAACAACGATTATAAAACACGCCAAGATAAACGCCCTGTAAGGTCTGACATTGCTGGCTCAGGGGAAATATTTAGAGACTCAGATGGTGTTATTTTCTGCTATAGAGATATTGTATTTAATCCCGACACATTAGACCGCGACATAATGGAAATAATATGCGGAAAGAACCGTGATGGGGCGCAAGGTACGGTAAGAACAATTGCTGAGATGCAATACTTCCGAGTTAAGGACATTAAGCAAGAATACGCCTATCAAGGATAAATAATCAAAATAGCGGTTTACTATTGGAATAAGCCGCTATACTATAAGGTAAATTAAAGAGGAGAGAGATTGTGAAATATTTAAAAATAATTACTTTTGCTGTGTGCATATCTGCACCTTCCGTGGCTATATCAGCTCCGCCTTCTGGATACTGTGATGTGATTATATGCAATAAGCTACAGAGGATTAGTTTTAATCCATGGTCGCACATAAAGGACAAGCTGGGTGAGCAGTGCTTTCCTCAGTTAATACCTATAGATTATGCCATTCCAGGAAGCACCTTGCATTCTGGAACTAGGTTTTATCAAGGGAGTTTCAACCCAACAAAGCGATCATCAACAAAAGTTAAAAAGGTATTGCAATGCACTAAGGAGCAGCACAATGCAGAATGAAGATATTAAGAAGGGCGAGGTGTTTGTGATGAACTCAAGAGCTGGAGCAATAATATCAGCACACACTGGCGTTTTATGCTGTGAATTCAGTAGCTTTCATAAATATATCGAAGAGATAATGGGTGGCCCTATATTTGCTCACCAGCTAGCAGATCGCGCACTGACTGATGAGATTAAAGATAAATCAAAAGATGACTTTATTAAGTTGATTGAATCCCAATATGCCGAGCCGGTTAAGGATGATCAGATAAAGTTCTTATGGTCTCTTCTTGATGATATATCAACTGCTGGAGATATGTTTAAGCCAGAGATTAATGGGTATTTTAAATGCATTAATTCAATCTGTGAAAAGCGTTCTGAAGTCGCAAGCAGCTTAGATGGATATAGCTTAACAATAAACAATCACAGCCCAATGGAGTCGCGGATTAAAGAGCTTGAGTTCTCGCTAGATGATCGGGATTGCTACATTGTTGATGCTGATATGAAGAATGAAGCGCTAACCCAACAAGTAACAGAGCTTCGGGAGGCTCTATTATCAATCAAGAGCCATCAGCAAACAGTTACACCTAGCGGCTTTGAGTTTTCTAGCGTCTGGCAGATAGCAGATAAGGCGCTAAAGGGGAGTGAGTGATGAGTGATTATGAGTGTGACAGGTGTGGTGTTGATTGCAGAGCTAACAAGACGGCTGGCTACATTCAGCCTTGGGAGCTTCTAGAGATTAAAGAAGCATATAAAACAATCTTTGTGAGTAAACTATGCTTGTCGTGCTCATCCAAGGCAAACTCGTTCTTGAATTATTACGGTGAGAAAAAGAAAGCAGACCTGCGCGCTCTGGCGGATTATTTGCGCAGCGGAGAAAGGAGTGGTCTAGCTGAGATTAATGCTTACAGTGCTATGCAAAATGCCGGATACTATGAGCAAATAAGACCATAACCCTAAGCGCTTTTGTGTCTATTAAGGCAAGGCGCTTTGTGTATAATAACTGTGTGGCTAGTGAATGCAACGCGAAAAGGGTTTAGCTTGAACCCCTGCCACATCATCAAATCAAGCATTTACTTTTAAGCAAGGTGAAGTATGAATAAGTCAGAAGAATTAATCTACCAGTATCAGTTGTGCCGGAATAATATTTCTAAGCTGAATTTAAAGCGCTCAGCCCTTATTAAGGAATGCGACAGAGTTAGTTGCTCAGAGATAAATGGTCGCAAAATGTATAGGGGAGAAGCTTGTCTTTCTGCTTTATGGGAGGATGGGGAGAGTGAATTCTACCAGGAGGTATTGGAAGAATCTGGCTGTGATGCCTGCAAAAAGTCATTTGCAATAAAGCGCGGGCCTCTTATGAATGCAAAAAAAGATCTTGGCAATATAAAACGCAAGATTGCTAGTCTTGGCAAGAAGCTAATTAAGGAGCATTCATAATGAACCTAATACAAAGCAATGTGAAAACGATGAGCAGTCGAGAGATTGCCAAACTAACTGGTAAGCAGCACTCAAAAGTAATGTCTGTAATTATAGACTTGTCAGAAAAGGGTATCGCCAAATCCGCGACACCTGCAAAGAGTAAGAATGCTCAAAACGGACAATACTATGACGAATTTAATTTAGATAAGCGCGACTCTCTTGTATTGGTTGCTAGATTGTCGCCTGAATTTACCGCCGCTGTAGTTGATCGCTGGCAAGCGCTTGAAGCTAAGCAATCACCAGTCATTCCTCAAACACTATCAGAAGCACTACAGCTAGCAGCAGATCAAGCTAAACAATTAGAGCTTGCAGCGCCAAAAGTGGCATTCGTTGAGAACCTGGTAGAGCGTGACAATCTAATGACAGCTACTCAGGTCGGCCAAAAGCACAAAATGAGTGCGGTAAAGATTAATAAATTCTTAGATGAGCTTGGCGGAGTCTATAACAAGTCAATTAAACGAGGACGGGCATTCACTCAGGCTTTTATAGATAAAGGCTATGGCGAGCTTAAACAGACTGAGATGGGATATTCTCAGGCATTGTTTACGGTAAAGGGTGAAGTTTGGATTAATGAGCAACTAATTAGCGAAGGTGTGGTGTGATGATTAAACTAAGAGCGTGGAATAATGATCTAAAGCAGTTTTTCTATGTTGGTAATTCGTTTTCTATATCGATGCATGATACTGGAAATAAGGTAATTATGTGGTCTAGTGATGGAGCTGTAGATGAGTTTGATGCTAATGAGGTTTGTTTATTTAGTGGAATTACCGACATTAATGGAGTAGACCTTTACGAAGGGGATGTTATCTACCTGGCTGGATATGGCGAGTACGTTTGCGAGTTTCCGTTCATTGATCTGTACGAGGGCGCTGCGGAAGGTGATATAGGTGGGTTGATTGGTAATATCTATCAAAACCCAGAATTGACAATGAATAACCCCTTTACTATGTCGGAATAAGCCGATAGTATATACACACCAACTAAGGAGAGAGCGATGATTGATTTAGTACACGATGTAGCAGTATTTAACGGTAAAGACCTGTTGCTTTTGTGTTGTTGTCGCTGTCGGCCTTGGGTTTAGTTTGATTAATGAAATAAGAGGATTTAGAAAATGAGTGAATTTGTTTATATCTATATTTATACGTCATTGCAAAATGCAGAGAGCTTTTTGTGGTTAATGTATATTCTTGGCGCGCTAGGATTGGGGCTACTATTCCTTTTCTCAGCAATGGGTGCTGATTTTGAGTATGGTAGTACGGAAAAAAGAGACTCGCATAAGGCTTTAAAGGGAAAGCTTATTAAGCTAATTAGTAGAAAGATATTACTGGTGCCATTCATAGTACTTTCACTGCTTTCCGTATTCTTGCCATCAAAAGATGATGTTAAAACCATTATAGCGGGTGGATTGGCTTGGAAGGCTGGTCAGAGCGCATCTGAAATTGAAGGAATAAGTGAGCTTCCTGAAAATATAGTAAATGCCATGAATTCTTTTTTAATTGGTATTGAAGCTCCTAGCGATAAAGCTAAATAGATTTCATAACTGAGAGGTGATGTTATCTCGACAGGCTGTGGAACAGCTCCAATCTTGCCGCTGTGATAGCGTGAAAGACTTTTGTTTATAGGTGTGATGGCTGGTACCGGTTAGTGGGCTATCCTACCACCAGCCGGTTTCTGTCGGAAGGCCAGTCATTACAACCTATAAGCATTTAACAAAGAGGAATAGCAATGGCAAAGAAAAAACGCAAGCAGTATGTCGCGCACGTACAAAAGGCTAAGAGTGCCAAAGCAGCACTTAGGGATTTAGGTATTGGATTTGTTGCCAGTGGTGATGGTTTAGAGTTAATTAACGTGGAAAAGAATCGCATTGAGGCTTGCGGGCCAAGTATTGATGCAGCACTTAGTAAGATTCGCTATAAGTGGCAGATTTATATAGCTGCTATGGGTCGAACAAAGACTAAGCAGGCGTATATTAAAAGTGAAGTTATTGACGCGCCAAGCGAGTATTTTAAACATGAGCTTAGTTCTACGGTTTCAGGGCTTCATGATGAGCTATCAAAACTAATACCTAGCGATCAGCTATCGAATCTAGGCTGGCTAGCCTTACCGGTAGCTCGTGAGATTAGCGAGAAAGAGTTGGAAGCGCTATTTAATACGCTGGGTTGCTGGGATAGTTTAGCACCTTGGCAGAATGAGATTCTGAAAGAGGGTTAGGATAATGGAGCTATTGATCAACAGCGAACAGGCTTTAGAAGCTGCAATAGTTCAATTAAGAATGCAGTTTAACGAAAAGAAGTATATTAAGGCTAAGTTAAGCTATGGGCGATCTAGGACGTTAACTCAGAATAGAGCGCTGCATAAGTTCTGTCAGATATTAGCGGATAAGCTAAACGAAGCAGGGCTTGACCAGAAAAAGGTTTTAAAGCCAGAGGTAGAAATACCGTGGACTATGGAAGCGGTAAAAGAAGGTCTATGGAAACCGGTGCAAGAGGCTGTAACGGGTCTGAAAAGCACAACCAAGCCAGAGACAAGCCAATACTCAGATATTTATGAAGTACTGAACAGGCATCTAACTACAAAGCTAGGCGTGCATGTGCCTTGGCCAACTAAAGAGAACTAAAATGACAAACGAATACATAAGCACAATTAAGAATAAAGATGACGTAGAAGAGGGTGGATTTACCCTAGTAAAGAAGGATGACGGGACTTGGGCTGTTCCTGGTGGCTTCTATGTTACCAATGAAGGTTACGCCAAGGCCGTGGCAAAGCGCCTTGATTATGAATTCAATATGCCTAAGCTGCCAATGACTCAGTTGGCCGATAAAGTTGTTACTCGATTAACTGCTGCCAGTCGTGGTGATGGTTGCGATATGGTTTTGGGGGCGTAATGGCTCGTAAATGCACGCTAAAGTCATGCAAGTCTGAACTGCCTTCTAAGGCCGACTCAGATAAGTGGCAGACCGTCGGGTTCTGTGATGATGGTTGTATGGCTAGGCACGGTCTAGCTAAGGCTAAGAAGCAGGCAGAGCGCAAGCGTAAGGCGGATGAGCTGGGTATTAAGAAGCGCAACCAAGCACTAAAGAAAAAGGTTAAGGCCAATCCTAAAGCTAAGGCTCTAGAAGCCGCTCAGCTACTGGCAAGAATATCTAGAGCTAATGATGATGGCTATTGTACTTGCGTAACTTGCGGCCATGTTGGCAGATTCAACGAAGGCTTTGACGGTGGTCATTTTATTGCTAAGGGTAACTGTTCATTCTGGATGCTAGACCCGCGTAATATCTGGCCCCAATGCAAATCCTGTAATGGCAATGGGATGAAGTTCGGCAATAAAGAGGCCGCCTATACATTGTGGATGCTTGATAAGTTTGGGCGTGAATTTGTTGATTATATGAGGTCTATGGAGAAGGAGGT
>Ga0316205_10003534_pt1 | contig 14664 bp, 16 predicted proteins | sample 3monthpyrite_MG_FD_204941 | JGI IMG/M metagenome (GOLD analysis project Ga0316205, IMG submission 204941) | Microbial mat bacterial communities from mineral coupon in-situ incubated in ocean water Damariscotta River, Maine, United States -... | ecosystem: Environmental > Aquatic > Marine >... | reverse complement strand
TGCATCGGTATCGAAACTTAAAGCCGAAGAGATGTTCTCATGACTGGCTAATATTAGATAGATAAGGGGAAGTCTGTCTTCTGCCTTGAGTGTATGGGTCAGTTCATCACTGAGTTGGTTAAGTTTGAGATAGGTCTGTTCAAAATCCTGCGTATCCAAGGCTCTGTTAAAAGTATGCTGCGGATATTGTGGCAGTAAAAACAGGTAGGCGATACTGCTTACAGACAGTCCCAGGATAAGAAGGGTAAGTAAAATAAATCGATTTTTAAGTTCTTTCATACCTTTCTAAAGCACTTTTTATGCCATAAGTTATTATAATCATCGCATGAAAAAAGAGATATTAATAACTAATGACGACGGCTTTGATGCCGCGGGTCTAAAGGCATTGGTTGAAGCCCTGCAAGACATTGCCCATTTGACGATTGTCGCACCGACAAGTGAGAAGTCAGCCTGCGGACATTCGCTAACGCTAACGCGTCCGCTTCGTTTTGTGCAAGTGGATGATGACTTCTATAAGCTTGATGACGGGACGCCGAGTGACTGTGTCTATTTGGCCTTGCACTCACTCTACACGGATAAAAAACCCGACCTCCTTGTCTCAGGTATCAACCGCGGGGCAAATATGGGAGAGGATATCACCTATTCAGGAACCGTTGCCGGTGCTATGGAGGCTGTACTGCATGACGTGCCTGCTATTGCGATATCGCAGGTGATCGGAACATCTCAGCACGGTTTGGATGTGGATTATACGATGGCACAAAAAGTCATACGTCAGATCGTCACAAAAGTCCTTGAGGGAGAGTTCCCCCTTCCGCATAGAGAACTCTTGAACATCAATGTGCCCAAAGATATCTCCGAAATAGAGTATCAGGTGAGCTACGCAGGTTACCGATGTTACGAGAACGATGCCCACTTGCACCGAAACCCAAGAGCCGAGGAGTACTGGTGGCTGGGGTTGCATCCGCTTCAGTCGAAAAAAAGAGAGCATACAGGTATGACGGATTTTGAAACGATAGAAGCCGGTAAAGTTTCCATGACACCGGTCATGCTCGATCTGACTGCCTATAAGTCGATGAAAAAATTGGAAGACTTCCTTGCCTAGGTTTGAGCGATCACGAATGCTGCTAGGGGATGATTTTGACAAGATCACTACCGCAAAGATCCTTTTACTTGGTGTAGGTGGAGTAGGGAGCTTTTGTCTAGACTGCCTGCACAGAAATGGGATACATGATATCACTGTTATCGATTTTGACTGCTACGACGCGAGCAATCAAAACCGCCAGATGTGGTCTGAACTGCATGAAGGGGAGTCAAAAGTCGAGGCGATGCAAAAGCACTATCCGCAGATCAAGACTATGGATATGAAAATCACGCCGGAGTGGGTTGAAGCCTTTGACTTTGAACCTTATGACCTGGTCTTGGACGCGATAGATGATATTCATGCCAAACTTGCTTTGGCACAAAAGTGTTATAGCAAACTTATCTCGGCAACGGGGTCGGCCAAACGCCTGGATCCGACTAAGATAGAAGTATCTACGATCTGGAAGACCCATGGAGACAGATTTGCATCGAAGATACGCTATGAGCTCAAAAAACGCCGTTTCAGTAAAAAATATCCTGTTATCTTTTCCAGTGAACCAGCCCGTACCAAGGTCAAAGGAAGTTTCGTCGGTGTGACAGGTGCTTTTGGCCTGACCATGTGTTCGCTTGCGATACAAAAACTTATAGACAAATGAGACAGACGGTCCATTCACTCTCTTTGGAGAATGCTTCCTGGCTTAATCATGCTCCCTTGAGCAAAAAAGACCTTTTGGGTAAGATCGTCCTGCTGGATTTTTTCACTTACTGCTGTATGAATTGCCTGAATGTCTTGGCCGAGTTGAAAACCCTTGAAAAAGAGTTTGGTAGTGACCTTATTGTCATCGGCGTGCATTCGGGAAAACATCCGCATGAAAAAGAGGATTCGACTATCTTGGAGGCGATGAGGCGACACAAGATAGGGCATTGCGTGATTAACGATGCTGATCTTAGGCTCTGGGAAGGATACGGGATAAAGGCCTGGCCGACGCTTGTTCTTATTGATCCGCAAGGCTATGTCGCAGCGCAGTATAAGGGGGAAGGACACACCAAAGAACTGCGGCGTGATATCAGGTCATTAATCGCAAAACATGAACTCAGTAATAAGACTTTCGAACCTGAATGCATAAGAGATGAAAAGCGTTTGTTGAAGTATCCCCAAAAGGTATTGGCATCGGATGAGTATCTTTTTATAGCGCATCAAGATGAGGTGTTAGTCTGCTCGTATGGGGGTGATATCCTTTATAAAGTGTCAGACCTAACCGATCCCCAGGATATGCTCTATTTCGGTGAGAGACTCTACATCGCCTCATGCGAAGGAAAGTGTATAGTTGAAGTGAGTGAAAGCTTTAAACAAAAAGATGTATGGTTGGATGGGCTTAGAAATCCTTATGCTCTGGCCAGTGATGGAAAGTCTCTGTTTGTTAGTTTGGCGGGAGCACATCAAATCAAGGCTTATGATCTACAGACAAAAGAAGAACTTGTAGTCATCGGCCAAGAGAATTCCGAATCTTTGAATGATGGGCGGTATCAGGAAGCTGTCTTGGCCCAACCCTCCGGGATTGCTCTACTGGAAGATGAACTCTGGTTTGTTGACAGTGAGAGCTCAAGTTTGAGATGCGCAGCCCATGGGGAAGTAAGATCGCATATATTCGATTGTGATGAGCTGCAGCATCCGCTTGATCTGTGTGTTGGGATCTACGGGGATGGATGCGGTGGTGGACGTATCTTTATAGTAGATAGCTATAATAATGCGATAAAAGTCTATGATCCTGAATCCAAGAGAGTGATGACGATTATAGAAGAACTCTCTGAGCCTTCAGGGATAAGTAAAAAAGGGTGTCAACTTTTTATTGCAAATACAAATGCACATGAAATAGTCGTCTTTGATATTTCAAAGATGCAAAAAACAATATTAGAACTAAGGGATTGACCTTGAAAACTAGCCATGACAGCGGTGAAATGAAGCCGCAGAAATTACTGGTATCGGCACTTGAACCATCATCAAACCTGCATCTTAAAGCACTTGATCCGCATCTGAATGACGTAGAACTCTGCGGTATCTTTGATGAGAGTCTGGGGACACCATTATACAGCCCGAAAGAGTTCTCAGTAATGGGGATAAAAGACGTGATCGGCAAGATCTTTGCGGCTAAAGAAGCTATGGCTGAACTCGTCTTTTTGGCAAGAGATGCTGACAAGGTCCTGCTTATCGATGCACCGGCGTTTAACCTTCCTCTGGCAAAGAAGATAAAAGAGAAATACCCCGACAAAGAGATCTCTTACTATATCCTACCGAAGGTATGGGCATGGAAGAAAAAGCGTGCGGCAAAGGTGGACAAGTACTGTGATAAGCTGCTTTCGATTTTTCCTTTTGAGGATCAGTTCTATCCTCGCTCTATCTATGTGGGAAATCCTTTGATGGATGAGATACAACACTTCAAAGATGAGGTGAGCAGTAACAATAAGATCGCCTTTTTGGCAGGAAGCAGAAAGTCAGAAGTGCGTTCACTAATGCCTGTCTATCATGAGCTGAGAAAGAAGCACAAAGAAGAGGCTATTCTCGTCATCCCTCCTCACTTTAGTGATATTGAGATAGAAGACTTGTATGGGGACATCTCGGGTTATACGGTGATCAAAAACACGCATGAGGCACTTTTACAGGCTGATTTTGCTTATGTCTGTTCCGGTACGGCGACGCTGGAATGTTCACTCATCGGTACACCGATGGTCTTGGTCTTTGTCGCCAACAAACTCGAATACTGGATAGGCAGAAAGTTCGTCAAACTCAAGCATGTCGGTCTAGCGAACATCATCTTTGATTTTCAAGACAAAGAGGAGATGCACGTTGAACTGCTTCAAGAAGAGGTGAATGTCGAAACGATGTATGAGGTCTATGAGACGATGGACAAAGAGAAGTTCCTAAAACGCTCTATTGAGCTGAGAGAAGAGTTAGGAAGAAGTCGATTAAAAGATGTTGCAGAGATCATACTGAAATAAGGCGGATAAGTTGGTAGATAATATTTACAGTTTTATAGGAACGATCAATGGCATAGTCTGGGGCCCGCTGATGCTGGCACTTATTCTCGGTACAGGACTGTATCTTAGTCTAGGGCTTAAGTTTATGCCGATTCGCATGATAGCCGAAGGTTTTATCCTGGTCTTCAAGGGGCGCAAAGAAGAGAGAAAAGAGGGTGAGATATCGCCTTTTAATGCCTTGATGACCTCGCTTTCTGCGACGATAGGAACGGGAAATATCGCGGGTGTAGCAACCGCTATTTTTATGGGTGGACCGGGGGCTCTGTTTTGGATGTGGATCGCAGCACTGCTGGGTATGGCGACAAAGTATGCAGAGGCTGTCCTTGCCGTTGAGTACAGAGAGACGGATGAAGAGGGAAACCACGTTGGCGGACCGATGTTCTATATCAAGAACGGTTTGGGCGAACGGTGGAAATGGCTTGGGCTCGCATTTGCATTTTTTGCTGCTATAGCAGGCTTTGGGATAGGGAATACGATACAGGCGAACTCAGTTTCGGATGTCTTAGAATCATCATTTGGAATACCTGAACTGTACAGCGGTCTGGTATTGGCCGTCTTAGTCGGTTTGGTTCTTATCGGCGGGATCAAGCGTATAGCAAGTCTGGCAGGAAGACTTGTGCCTTTTATGGCTATCTCTTATCTTCTTGCAGGACTTACTATCTTACTGCTGAACATTACGGCTATTCCTGAAGCACTTGCCTTAATCGTCAGTTCTGCCTTTACAGGGACAGCGGCTACAGGAGGGTTTGCAGGTGCGAGTATCTGGGCGGCTATGCAGTTTGGTGTTGCGCGAGGTATATTCTCCAATGAAGCGGGTTTGGGGTCTGCACCTATCGCTCACGCAGCGGCAAAAACAGATTCTTCGGTCAGACAGGGTCTGGTCGCGATGATGGGAACCTTTATTGATACGATCGTCATCTGTTCGGTAACGGGCCTTGCCATCATCCTCTCAGGTGAATACGTTTCCGGTGAATCGGGGGCGAATTTGTCAGTGCTTGCTTTTTCAAAGATGCTTCCATTTGTCGGTGAGTATGTGGTGACGTTTGGACTTATGCTCTTTGCCTTCACAACCTTGGTAGCCTGGAGTTTTTATGGAGAAAAGAGTGTCTATTTTATCTTTGGACAGAAGTCGATCGTACCCTTTAGACTGCTGTGGATCTTTGTCATTCCTCTAGGATCGATGATGGACTTGAAGTTTATCTGGCTTTTGGCAGATACATTGAATGCTTTGATGGCAGTTCCAAACCTTATCGCACTATTGCTTCTGAGTCCTGTCATTTTTCGTTTGACTAAAAGCTATTTTGCCAAATAGGTTATAATATCCCTAATAAAACAAATACATAAGAAAAGTTAGAAATTAAGGAATCAAGAGTATGGCACAACAAGAACCGATGACAAAATTCGGATATGAGAAACTATCAGCAGAGATGAACTATCTAAAGAACACAGAACGTCCGGAAGTCGTCAAAGAGATCGAAGTAGCCTTGGAGCATGGAGACCTGAAAGAGAATGCAGAATATCATGCGGCAAAAGAGAAGCAGCGTCTTATCGATGCACGTCTGAACGAGCTCTCTGACCTCTTGGGGTCTGCTCAGATAGTTGACCCGTCTGCACTTGAACATGCCCGTATCAGTTTTGGTTCGACCGTCGTGTTGTGCGATCTAGGTACGGATGAAGAGATCACGTATACGATAGTCGGCGGATGTGAGAGCAATCCCGATGTCGGTCTCATCTCATTCAACTCACCTCTTGCCAAACAGCTTCTTGGTAAAGAAGAGGGTGATGAGGTTAAAGCGAAACTTCCCGGCGGGGTGACGGAGTTTGAGATACTTGAAGTAAAATATCAGGAGATCGTTTTTGACTGTCACTAAGGTAGGTATAATCGGAGCAAGCGGGTATACAGGCTTAGAGCTTATCAAGCTTGTCCTTTCGCATCCTTATTTTGAACTTTCTTATGTCTCTACATCAGAAGGAGGGATGCGTCTAAGTGAATTGCATCCTTCACTTTTGGGTGTGTTCGAATGCGATGTCGAAAAAGCAGATGCGTCAGAAGCAGCAGTTGCTTCTGATCTTGTCTTTTTAGCCCTGCCGCATAAGACAGCGATGGAGTATGTGAAAGAGCTGATGAAGACAGAGGTAAAAGTCGTGGACCTGTCGGCGGACTACAGACTTGAAAAAGAGCGTTATGAAGAGCATTATTGTCCTCATATCGATTCAAGCAATTTAGTTAATGCTGTTTACGGTTTGCCTGAACTTTACAGAGATCAGATCAAAAAAGCAAAGCTTGTGGCTAACCCTGGATGCTACCCGACATCAGCTATTTTAGGTATATTGCCTTTTGTTGATTATATGAAAACTGACTCGGATATCATCATCGATGCTAAAAGCGGTGTGAGTGGAGCAGGTAAAAAGTGCACTGAAAATACACATTATGTCAGCATCAATGATAACCTTTTCGCGTACAATCCTTTGGGACACAGGCATGGACCGGAGATTTTCGAAAAGATATCTCTGAAAACTGACAAAGATTTCAGAGTTCAGTTCGTTCCTCATCTTGTCCCTGCAACGCGTGGAATGCTCTCTTCTGTCTACCTTCAGTTAGATAGCGAGATAGATGCACAGAGTGTGCTCGAAGCATTTTATAAAGAGGAAAGGATGGTGCGTGTACGCACGAGTCCTGTTGATATGAAAAGTGTCGCAGGAACAAACTTTTGCGATATATATGTCAAACAATCAGGCTCATTTCTGTTTATATCCTCTGCCATCGACAATCTGCTTCGCGGAGCCAGTTCTCAAGCTATCGCGAATGCAAACTTGATGTGCGGTTATGATGAACTCCTCGGTCTGCCGACTCTTGCATATGTCCCATAAGGTGAAACTGCAAGAAGGTGCGATCCTTATTGCAGATGCACACTATTCGCAAGCGTATCCTCAGTTTTATTCTTTTTTACAGGCTGTCGATTCCGGAAAGATAGAGACAAAACAGCTGATTCTTATGGGTGATATGTTTGAACTTCTTTTTGGTGTAATAAAACAGACGCATAAGGACAATGCAGAAGAAATCGCCCTTCTGAACAAACTCTCAAAATGTATCGAGATTATCTATTTTGAAGGCAATCATGACTTCGGATTACAAAATATCTTTCCGGATATACGTGTCTTTTCACTTAATGAACAGCCTCAGGTCGCCGAGTTTAAGGGACAAAGGATTCAGCTCTCACACGGAGATACAAACACGCCTTTTGGGTATCAGGTCTATACGAAACTGATCCGTAACCCTGTTATGCTTTATGCAATAGGTTTACTAGACAAGGTGTGTGCGCATTGTATTATCTCGTGGCTCAAAACAAGAGGAGAGCAGAAAGACCCTTGCTACAAGATCACAGGATTTAAAGAGATCATACACAAACGACTAAAGTCTTTAGAAAGTGAAACTGTAGATGTTGTTATAGAAGGGCATTTTCATCAGGATTTAAGTTTTACACTTTATGGTTTTGATTATATTAATTTGGCCTCATTTGCTTGCAATCAAAAATATTTTACTGTACAATCTAATCAAGAGCAGTTAGTTCTGCAGGAGACCCTCTTTAAGGAGTCCATGTGAAAGAAAACAACATATTAAAAGTCGGTACCAATGAGATGGAATTGGTTGATTTTAGGATACTTAAACAGGAAGCTGATGCAGTCTATGAAGGTATTTACGGTGTCAATGTCGCAAAAGTACGTGAGATTATTCGTAAACCGCGTTTGACAGAACTACCCGGAGTCCCAGAGTTTGTAGAAGGTATCTTTGATCTTCGCGGCGTGGTGATTCCCGTGGTGAATCTGGCAAAATGGATGGGGGTAACTCCTCCGGAAAATGCAGAAGTCAATGCACGTGTGATCATCTCTGAGTTCAATAATATCTTGATCGGTTTTATAGTGCATGATGCAAAACGGATCCGCCGTATCAACTGGAAAGACATTGAACCGGCTTCTTTTGCTTCAGGTGACAGTGCATTGGATAAGAGTAAGGTCACAGGTGTGACACGTATTGAGAATGATGCTGTGCTGCTTATACTGGATCTTGAGAATGTTGTTCAGGAATTGGGTCTTTATACTCCAAGCGGGGCAGACTCCAAGACACATAAAGATGAGTTTAAAGGCATCGTTCTTCTTCTTGATGACAGTGCAACAGCAAGAAAGATAGTCAAAGAGGCTTTAGTCGAGATGGGATTTAAAGTCGTTGAAGCAGTAGATGGCGAACAGGGTCTGGCCAAACTAGAAGATCTTTTTCAGACCTATGGAAATGAACTATCAAAGCATCTTAGGTTGATCGTGTCAGATGTTGAGATGCCGCGTATGGACGGTTTCCATTTCGCATCAAATGTCAAAGCTGATCGTCGATATGATAATATCCCTATCGTCTTTAACTCTTCGATCTCGGATCACTTCTCGGAGCTTCGAGGAAAAGAAGCAGGTGGAGAAGCTTATCTGGTAAAATTTGATGCAAGTATATTTTATGACGAAGTTGCACGAATCGTTAACTCTCATGTGAAACAAGGGGCGTAAATATGGATGAATTTCAAGAGATATTACAGGATTTTTTAGTTGAATCATTTGAGCTGATTGAACAACTGGATCAAGATCTGGTTGAGTTGGAACACAGGCCGGAAGACCTTGACCTTTTGAACCGTATCTTTAGGGTTGCGCATACTGTAAAAGGTGCAAGTTCCTTTTTGAATTTTGATGTCTTGACCCATCTTACGCATCATATGGAAGATGTCCTTAACAAGGCACGTCATGGTGAGATTCTTATTGACGCCGGTATAATGGATGTTGTCTTGGAATCGATTGACCTGATGAAGGCTTTACTGACGACTATACGTGACACAAGTAAAGATGAAGGCATTGAAGTCGAAGCCTGTGTTCTTCGTTTGAGTGCTATAACAAATGGTGACAGTCCTGTTGATACTCCGGTAACAGAAGCAGCTTCTGTAGTAGAAGAGCCCGCAGAAGATGAACCAGACTATGCTAATATGAGTGATGATGATGTCGAAGCAGAGATACAACGTCTCTTAGAAGAACGCCAGGCTGCAGATAAGGCAAAACGTGAAGCAAAAAATGAAGCGGTCGAAGAAGTGGAAGAAGTTGACTACTCCAATATGAGTGATGATGATGTTGAAGCCGAAATACAGCGTTTGCTAGAAGAGCGTCAAGCTGCAGATAAGGCAAAACGCGAGGCGAAGATTGCAGCAGGTGAAGATGTCCCGGATATCCCTGATACAAATGAAGCTCCGGCAGAAGAACCAAAGGCTGAAGCAAGCGCTCCGGTTCCGGCAGCGACTCCAGCCCCTGCAGCCCCTGCAGCAAAGGCGAAGCCTGCTGAAGCTGAAAAAAAGCCTGCTCCAGCTCCTACAGCGACGACAGTTGAGCAGACTATACGTGTCGATGTCAAACGACTCGACCACCTGATGAACCTCATTGGTGAACTTGTACTGGGTAAAAACCGCCTTATAAAGATCAATGATGATGTTGAAGAGAGATATGAAGGCGAAGAATTTTTAGAAGAACTTAATCAGGTGGTTTCTATTGTCTCACTGGTAACAACTGACCTTCAGATAGCTGTTATGAAAACGAGGATGCTGCCAATCGGAAAGGTCTTTAATAAGTTCCCTCGTATGATCCGTGACCTTTCACGCGAACTCGGTAAGAAGATCGAACTGGAGATAAGCGGTGAAGAGACAGAGCTAGATAAGTCTATCGTTGAAGAGATCGGTGATCCTCTGGTGCACATTATCCGTAATTCATGTGATCATGGGGTAGAAAGCATTGAAAGACGTTTGGAAGCAGGAAAGTCTGAAACAGGTATCATCGGCCTAAAAGCCTATAATGAAGGCAATCATATCGTTATTCAGATCACCGATGACGGAGCCGGCATGGACCCTGACCGCTTGAAAATGATCGCAATTGACAAGGGTGTCATCTCAGAGAAAGAGGCCGATATAATGAGCGATAAGGAAGCTTTTGGCCTTATTTTCCGTCCAGGCTTTTCGACAGCTGCTCAAGTGACGAATGTCTCAGGACGTGGGGTTGGAATGGATGTCGTCAAGACAAACATTGAAAAACTCAACGGGATAATCGATATAGAGAGTGAGCTTGAGAAGGGAACGGTAATGAAGCTGAAGATTCCGCTTACCCTGGCGATTATCCAGGCCCTTCTTGTCGGTGTACAAGAAGAATATTATGCGATTCCTTTGGCCTCTGTACTTGAGACAGTACGTATTAACAAAGACGAGATATATACGGTTGAAAACAGATCGGTTATGCGTTTACGTGATGAAGTGCTCTCCTTAGTGCACATTGCCGATATCTTCGAAGTGGAACGTGTGTTTGACTCAAGTGAACATGCTTATGTCGTTGTCCTGGGGTTGGCAGAGACAAAGATAGGGTTGATTGTAGATACCCTGGTCGGACAAGAAGAGATCGTTATCAAGTCTATGGGTGAGTATCTTCATGGAATGGACGGTATAGCCGGAGCGACTATTCGCGGAGATGGGGGTGTGACACTCATTGTAGATGTTGCTGCGATAATGCAGATGGCTAAAACAGTGAAATCATCCGTCACAGCTGAAAATGGGGCAGGCAGTGGATCTTCAAGAGAAAAAACGCAACCGAGTGATTATAAGGTCATGATCATTGATGATTCAAAAACAGACAGAAAGATTATGACAATGGCACTTAAGCCGCTGGGTATAACGCTCGTTGAAGCTACTGACGGTGTTGAAGCTTTAAACATATTAAAATCAGGTGAACATCATTTTGATGCCTTGCTGATAGACATCGAGATGCCGAGAATGGATGGCTATACCTTGGCAAGTGAGATCAAAAAATACAACAGGTATAAAAGCCTTCCACTGATAGCCGTGACGTCACGAAGCGGAAAAGCAGACAGGATGCGTGGTGTTGAGTCGGGTATGGTCGAGTATATTACTAAACCGTATTCACCGGATTACCTGCAAAATGTGGTCAAGCGTAATATCAAGTTTACTTTCGCACAGGAGTCAGCATCATGAGTGATAAATTACAACAGATCATAAATAAGCAACAAAATCAGATGACCCCAGGTGAAGAGAACATGGAGAACATTGTCCAGTTGGTCGGTTTTGTAGTGGGTGAGGAAGAGTTTTCTGTGCCTATTTTAAGTATTCAAGAGATCATTAAGCCAATCGAATGGACACGTGTTCCTCGTACTCCGGGTTATGTTTTAGGTGTGTTCAATCTTCGGGGGACAGTGATTCCCTTGATTGATCTGCGTCTGAAGTTTGGCTTGCCAAGTGAAGCGATGACAGAGAACAGCCGTTTTATCGTGATGAAAAATGCAACAGAGACAGCGGGCTTTGTTATTGACAGACTTACTGAAGCTATCCGTTTGAAAAAACATGAGATTGGCCCTGCACCAGAGACATCTATGCAGGAGAAGTCGATGATTGAAGGTGTCGGCAAGCAAGATGACAAGATCTTGACGATACTCAAAGTAGATAAACTACTTGAGAGAGACTTTTAACACTCTTGTGTAAAACCGCAATAAGAATATCTTCCTTTGGGTTTTGCCTTAAGTGAGAATATCTTTAGCGATTTGAAACTGATTGGCAGTCATCAAGTGTACCTTTGGATGGAGTTCCATCACCTCATTGAATAGATTCTTACTCAGTTCAAAACCGACTTTATACTCTTCTTCCGCGGATACCTCGTTTGCTTTGCGAAGTGCTTCTATCCAGTTTTTTGGCACATGTATTCCAGGTACATGCGAGGCCAAAAATTGTGCTGTGCGTAACTTGGTGATAGGAAATATTCCTAATATTATTTGTGCTTTTTGAGCGGATTCACAACAATCACTTTTTGCATTGTCTAAAAGTTCCAAGAGCAATTTGGCATTCTCAAGATCATAAACAGGCTGCGTGATAAGTCCTATAGCACCATGTTCTATCTTTTTCTTCATCTTTTTCTGCAGGTTTTTTGGGTTATTAGAAAATGAGTTTGTCACAGCAAATGGGAAGATCTGCTCAGGTTTTTGAGCAAGAGGCTTGCCCGCAAAATCGATCCCGCTGTTTAAACATGAGACAATATCAAGTAAAAGCGATGAATTTCCGTCAAAGACACCTTTGGCATTGGGTTGATCTGACATGGCTGCGCTGTCACCAGTGAGGGCGAGTACTGCACGTATATCGAACTCGTTTCCGCCAAGCAGATCAGACTGCAATGCGATACGGTTTCTGTCCCTCATACTCATGGTAGCAAGAACAGGTTTACCGAACTCGTTTTGCAGCTTTATAGCAGCAAGAATAGCATTGTACTTGAGTTTTGCAAGAGGATTGTCCGTTGTGGAGAAGCCATCGACGAGTTTGTCTAAGCCCAAGTCTGTTATCTTATCTATGATAGGTTGAAAAACCGGAGAATGCGAAGGCGTTGTTTCTAAGGTGACATATCTGCCATTTTCTAGTTTATTTATGAGTTCATCAAACAATGTGCATCCTATAGGGTATAATTGCAACATTATAACAAGTAAGAAGATAAAAATGAAACTATGTGTATTTGATTTCGATTCAACCTTGATGGATGGCGAGACAATTGATTTTTTTGCGGAGCCTTTGGGGCTAAAAGAGAGAGTCGCTGCAATAACTGAGAAGGCGATGCAAGGTGAGATGGACTTTTTTGAGAGCCTGACTGAACGCGTTTCTTTACTTAAGGGATTGGAGTTCTCCAAGGTAGAAGAGATCTGCAGGAACCTTCCTTTTATGCCGGGAGCAAAAGAGACAATAGCAGAGCTTAAGAAGTCGGGTGCAACGGTAGTCTGTTTTAGTGGTGGATTCAGAACGGCAACGATGTATGGAAAAGAAGTCTTAGGCTATGATGCAGATTTCTCGAATGTACTGCACCACAAAGACGGACTACTTAGTGGTCTTGTCGGAGGCGATATGATGTTTGACTTTTCAAAAGGCGATATGATCGTGCGTCTGCAAAACATCTTAGGTGTCAGTGAGGCCGAGACAATGGTTGTCGGTGATGGTGCTAATGATAGGTCTATGTTCGTGCATGCCGACACTCGAGTTGCTTTTTGTGCCAAAGAGATATTAAAAAAAGAAGCCAACATAATTATAGAGACAAAAGATCTTACACAGATACTAGACAAGGTAAAACTATGACATACTGGGAACAAGAGTGTGGTGAAAGATCCCTCAAAGAAAGACTGAGTGAGATCATTAACAATAAAGACATCTCTATTTTAGATAATGAGAATGAACTTTTTAGAGTACTTAAACGACATTTGACACGTAAAGAACTGCACGCATTTTGTATGAGAGAAGGCGGTAAAACTGATGAAGAGATCGCTGTAAGAGTAAGTGTGAAAGGTGAAGAGGTGGAGCTCTTACTGAAAAAAGCACTACGCAAGATCAAACAATCCAAGGTGACATCCGAGGTCTTCGTCAAAAACGAAGACTAGAGCGGAACTCTATTCGGAAGAAGTCGGTTGTTCTAAGGTAGAATCTTTGCACGGTGCTGACATGGTAGTTGCTTCGCTTAGATCCTCTTTGACAAACTCGATAGAAGTGACCTGCCCTGTAGAGTCATCTGTTGCGGAGATAGTCCACGATCCGTCAGCACGTCCGTCAAAATATCTAAAGTCATAAGCGGAACCATGTTGTGCAGGAAGAAGTACGGTTTTAAATCTGTCATCCTGTGGTGTTGACGGAGAAGTCCATGCCATAGAGATATTACGGTCATAATTTTTTCGTGCTGTTTTGTATACGCATTTTATTTTCAATATCTCATCTTCATTGACTACTTTACAGACAAGTGCATCAGTCGCAAAGATGGAAAGAGTAAAGGCGATAAATAGTGTAAAAAACTTCGTCATATAAAACTCCTTTAGTAACTTTTAGTAAGTAGGATTATTATAGCAAAATTTTTTAGTCAATCTTGAACTATTGCAGATTGTATTATTTTATAAAGTGTTATAAAAGTGATACTTTTTAGTTATGTAATCGTCATTTGAACAAATAATTACGCGTTAGTTACTTATTTTAGCTCTATTTTAGAGATTTCGTGTATTATACTGTTTAATCTAAAATTATGGAGATCGTATAATGAAAAAACATACATCTGTATTGATGGCTGCTATCGTTGCACTTGGCCTTATGTCAACATCTGCTTCAGCTGATATCAAAAAAGGTCAAAAAGGTTACCTTAAGAACTGTAAAAAATGTCACGGTAACGGTACAAAAGGTGCAGCAATGCAAACTCAAGCTGGTTGGGAAGAACTGTTTGCTAATGATGCTGCATTGATCATTGAAAAGCACAAAGGTACTAAAGGCGAAAAATTCTTTGGTGGCAAAAAATTCAAAAAACTTGCTCCACACTTCAAAGATTTCTTGTTCCAGTATGGTTCAGATTCAGGAAACGTTCCTTCTTGTGGCTAGTCTAAAAGCTTAGCTTCGGCGCATTTTGCATTCGAACTTCGCTTCGGCGTACTCATGTACGCTTCTCTTCAAACCTCAAACACAAACT
>Ga0316205_10003533_pt1 | contig 14669 bp, 11 predicted proteins | sample 3monthpyrite_MG_FD_204941 | JGI IMG/M metagenome (GOLD analysis project Ga0316205, IMG submission 204941) | Microbial mat bacterial communities from mineral coupon in-situ incubated in ocean water Damariscotta River, Maine, United States -... | ecosystem: Environmental > Aquatic > Marine >... | reverse complement strand
CACTACCGCCGTACTGGTCGAAATCGACGAACGCTGGGCCGTCGACACAAAGGCCTACATCAAATGGGAATGCCAGGATGCGTGATTACGCCAAATCACAATTTCCAGACGAAAGGTTGCGTAATCGTTGAGCGTAATAGATAGCAGGCCGCACCAATATTGTTAAACTTTTTTACTTGTCCGCTTGACGCTCAGGCGAGAACTCTTTACTTCGTTTTTGTGAGCGGGCGTTGTGTAATGGTAAGACCTTAGCCTTCCAAGCTAAAGACACGGGTTCGATTCCCGTCGCCCGCTCCAGAGTTTATTTTCCGACAAATAACCTACTAATTAGTGCTCAATATTGGGGTAGGGCGCTGTTACTTAAAGATAATATAGATTATGCGTCCCAGTCTTCCAAGCTAAAGATACGGGTTCGATTCCCGTCGCCCGCTCCAGTTGCCAAAATTACCTGAAAACGCCCCAAAAATGGGCAGAGTTTTTCATCCTGCCCTTGTGCTTGCCGCGCCACCGGTTTACTTGCTTTGGCACTAAACAGGGGAGCCGCAAATGGCACAAGAAATAGCCGAAGATCGCGCCAAATCCAAAAATCTGGGGCCATTGCGGCAGCTGTTTCCGTTTTTGCGGCCCTATGCCAGCATGCTCTGGGGTGCTTTGGTGGCCCTTGTGCTTACCGCGGGCCTGTCGCTTGTGTTTCCGCTGATCGTGCGCGGGGTTGTTGACGGGTTTTCAGCCGATAATCTGGCCAATATCGACCATGTTTTCATATATGCCATTCTTTTGGCAGGGGCGATGGCGATTGCCACCGCCATTCGGTTTTATCTTGTTACCCGCCTTGGGGAACGCGTCATCGCCGATATTCGCAAAGCCATTTATGATAAGGTCATCGGCATGTCGCCCGCTTTTTACGAGCGGATCATGACCGGTGAGGTGCTTTCACGGCTGACCACCGATACCACCTTGATCCTCTCCGTGATCAGTTCTTCCGTTTCGGTGGCGCTGCGCAATCTGCTCATGTTTGTCGGCGGGCTTGGCTTTATGCTTTATACTTCGGCCTATCTTACCGGGCTGGCGCTGCTTACCGTGCCTTTGGTGATTGTGCCGATTGTTATTTTTGGCCGCCGGTTGCGCAACCTTTCGCGCGAGTCACAAGACCGGATAGCCGAAAGCTCGGGTGTCGCCTCGGAAACCCTGCTCGCTGCGCAAACCGTGCAAGCCTATACCCACGAGCAGTACTCCCGCCGCAACTATAGCGGCCTTATCGAAGCCGCGTTCGACACCGCTAAAAAGCGGATCAAGACCCGGTCAATTATGACGGCGAGCATCATTTTTCTGGTATTTACCGGTATTGTTACCGTGCTCTGGCTTGGCACCGGCATTGTGCAGCGCGGCGAAATGGGTGCCGGGCAACTGGTGCAATTCGTGATTTACGCAGTTATGGTTGCCGGCGCTGTTGGTGCCTTGTCCGAAATCTGGGGCGAGCTTCAGCGCGCGGCCGGGGCCACCGAGCGGCTGGTGGAGCTGATAAACGCGGTGGACCCGATAACGGACCCGGCCCAACCATTGCCGCTGGCCGTGCCGCTGCGTGGTGAAATTGTGTTTAGCGATGTTACCTTCCGCTATCCTGCCCGCCCGGCGCTAAACGCGATCAGCCATTTGAGCCTTTCGGTCAGGCCCGGTGAAACCGTGGCGCTGGTTGGGCCCTCCGGTGCCGGTAAATCTACGATTTTCCAGTTGCTCATGCGCTTTTACGAGGCCAATGAAGGGGTCATATCGATTGATGGCCAGCCACTTGCCGCCCTGAGCGCGGAAGCGATGCGCGGGCAAATGGCGCTGGTGCCGCAAGAGCCGGTTATTTTTGCCACCTCGGCCATGGAAAACATCCGCTTTGGCCGCCCGGGTGCCAGTGACGCCGAGGTAATAGAAGCGGCAAAAGCTGCCGCCGCCCATGAATTCCTCAGCAAATTACCGGAAGGTTACGGCTCTTATGTCGGCGAGCGCGGGGTTATGCTTTCGGGCGGGCAAAAACAGCGCATTGCCATTGCCCGCGCGATTTTGCGCAATGCGCCTGTGCTGCTGCTCGATGAAGCCACCTCGGCCCTGGATGCCGAAAGCGAGCGCGCCGTGCAGCAGGCGGTGGATGCTTTGACCAAAGAACGCACCACCCTGATTGTCGCGCACCGGTTGGCAACCGTGAAAAAAGCTGACAGGATTGTGGTGTTTGACGAGGGCAAAATCGTTGCCGAAGGCACCCATACCGAGCTGGTGGAGCAAAACGGTCTTTATGCCCGTCTGGCAAAATTGCAGTTTACCGAAGGTCAGGTAGCATAAGGTTTTGCTTGCTCTGGCACCGAAATGCCGCCATCCTTGATGCCAAAGGATGGAGGGATAAACCATGAAAGTTGCCAACATTGCCGAGAAAAGGGCTGTGGAGCAGGAAATGGATGTTTCGGCCCGCTGGAGCGCCAACACGCTTTTCGAGCAACTCTCGCAAACTGCCGATAAATACCCACACCAAAAGGCACTGACATTTCTGCTGAAATCCGGCCCCAAAGACCCGGATGAAACTTTCACATGGGCTTCTTTGCGCGAACGTGTGGCTCAAACCGCAAATTACTTTCGCGCATTGGGTATAGGGGAAAAGGACAGCATTGCCTATATTCTGCCCAATTGTAACGAGGCGGTGCTGTCGTTTATTGCCGGGGCAACGGCGGGCATTGTCAACCCGATCAACCCAATGCTTTCGCCCGAGCAAATTTCATCCATATTGCGGGAAACCAATGCCAAAGCTGTGGTTACGTTGGCCGCATTTCCCAAAACCGATGTGGCGCAAAAGGTGGCAGAAGCGGTAAAACACGCGCCAAACGTAAAAACCGTGCTCGAAGTTGACCTCAAGCGCTATTTAACACCGCCGCTTGCATGGCTCATCCCGCTTTTGAGGCCAAAAGTGGCAGTGAAACATCATGCTAAAGTGGTAAATTTCAACCAGGAGGTCGACAAACAAAGCAGGAGTTTGAAATGGGTGGAAAGCGGCGAAGACCGTGTTGCCGCCTATTTTCATACCGGCGGCACAACCGGCATGCCCAAAGTGGCGCAGCATCGCTTTTCGGGCATGTTATATAATGGCTGGTGCGCTGAATTTCAGGTGATAAAATCTGACGATACCCTGCTTTGCCCGCTGCCGATGTTCCATGTTTTTGCCGCCTATCCAATTTTGATGACCTGTATCGTTTCGGGTGCGCATATGGTGATGCCGACCCCGCAGGGCTATCGCGGCGACGGCGTGTTTGACAATTTCTGGAAACTGATAGAGCGCTATAAAGCCACCTTTATGGTGACAGTGCCCACCGCCGTTGCGGCCTTGATGCAGCGCGAGGTAAATGCCGATGTTTCATCGCTCAAATATGCGCTTTGTGGCTCGGCCCCACTGCCGGTCGAGCTATTCAAAAAGTTTGAATCAGCAACCGGTGTGCGCATATTGGAAGGCTACGGGATGACCGAAACCACCTGCCTGATTTCGATCAATCCGGTCACCGGAGATCGTAAAATCGGCTCGGTCGGCCTGCCATTCCCTTATACCGATGTCAAAATTTTTAACTGCACCCCGGGCGGGAAGGTGAATACCGAGAGCGGCGTTGACGAGATCGGCGAAATCTGCGTGGCCAATCCGGGTGTGATTGTCGGCAGCACCTATGTTGAGCCCGATAAAAACGACGGGCTGTTTGCCAAGGGCACCCATCTTCGCACCGGTGATCTGGGCCGGATAGATGCTGACGGTTTTCTTTGGATCACCGGCCGCGCCAAGGATCTGATCATTCGGGGCGGCCACAATATCGACCCGGCCGAAATTGAAGATACGCTCGCAGGCCACAGAGCGGTGGCTTTATCAGGTGCGATTGGCCAGCCCGACGCCCATGCAGGCGAACTTCCCTGTGTCTATGTTGAGCTGGTCGACGGGGCAAAAGTGACAGAAAAAGAACTTTTGACCTATCTGAAAGAGCATGTGGAGCAACGCGCCGCGGTGCCGAAATATGTTGAAATCGTCGACGAACTCCCCAAAACCGCGGTAGGCAAAATCCTGAAAAACGACCTGCGCAAATTGGCTATAGCGCGGGTCTATGCGGAGTCGCTTGAAAAGGCGGGGCTTGATATCGCGATTACAGCGGTGACAGAAGATAAAAAACGAGGGCTGGTTGCGCAATTGTTTACCGAGGATATGTCTATCACCGATGAAGCGGTGCTGGCGGCTTTGGGCGGGTTTTCACGCCCTTGGGAATGGGCCAAAAAATAAGGGGGCGCCGCGGCTATTCTTCCGGCACTACCGTCAGCAGTTTTTGCGCCTGCTCTTTGGTGTCAAGATTGCCGATCCGGATGATTTTGGCGGCCCGCATTTCTTGATACTCGCCCAGTCGCGCCAACATCAGCTTTTGGCGCTGGCTGCCTTTCCGGCTTTCAATCGACAGTGACTCGAGCGATTTCGCCGGAATTTCCAGCACATCCCCCACCTTCAGGCCCATAATTTGCCTTAGCGGCACTTTTTTGCGGGAGAGGACGACATCAAAGCTCACCGGCGCACCATTCAGCGTTTTGTGAAATGAGTGTTTCCACGCTTTGGCATTGTCGCCAGAACGCGGCAGCGCACTGGTAAATTCGGTATGGCGCGCGGGCATCAAAACACTGAGCTGCCCGCCGCGCGCCCCATTTGAAAAATCAAACCCTATTGCAAGTTTGAGGTAGGGAATATCGGAAAACATATGTGGCGACGGGTCACTTTCAACCTTACCGGTGCGGTAGGTTTCGGTTGTTTTGCCACCGCGAAGCTCACGTAATATTTCCGAAAACACGGTCAGGAGTTCATCAAGATAGGGCCGGCACAAAGCGGCATCTATCGAGGTTGGCTGGCGGCTGGTTTCATCACCTTTTTGGTCAAGAGGGCCGGTCAATGCATCGTCGATCGCGCTATAGAGATCAAAATCGAGGGCCATGAGCCCGATCTGGTCTTCCACCCCGCAACCGATCTCGAAAAAAAGGCCGTTTTCCGGCAAAGCGGCAATAAAGCCGACAGGCTCGGTTTGGCGGGCACCCCGGCTTTGGGCCTCAAGCTGCACATGCAGCACGCTCAAACCGGCAACCGAAGCCGACTTGCCAAGCACCCCCGCCAATCCATCCACGGCCGGGTCTGCTTCCTGCAATGCGCCATGGGGTTTAAGCATTTTTTTCAGCACTGGCTCCGCCATTCAGGATTCCTCGACTTCCGGATCAATCAATTTTATTTCGCCCGATTTTTCGAGCCCCTGAATCGCGATCACCAGTTGGGTCATGGCCATATCGGCGTCTTTTGGCTTTACGGTGCCGCGCTCCTGAATGCTTTCTTCTATCTGTTCGGCAAGCCGCGAAGAAATATTGGAAAGAATAAATGCCTTTACCTCCGGGGCGGTAGTGCCGGCACCGGTGAGCGCGGTAACCAGTGTTTCATCATCCACGCCGCGCAACACTTTTGAAATATCGCGACCGGTAATGCGCAGTGGAATATCCTCGAAGGTGAACATAAGTTTGCGAATTTGCCCGGCGGCAAGCGGGTCTTTTTGATCAAAACTGCCCAGCATTTCATCTCGAAAGTCGCTTTGCGATACGTTTAAAATCGCACCTATCCGCTCGGCGGCGCTTTCGGCAAAAGCGCCGGCACCGTCTTTACTTTCGAGGCCGTCAGCAAGGGCAATGCCTATTTGGCTAACAATGGCGGGCTGGACATCGGTTGTATTGGTGATGGCAGCCAGAATATTTTTGGCGGCTTCATAATCGATCTGGCCAACAATTTCAGCCGATTTTGCCGGGCTGAGCTTGGAAAGGATAACCGCCGCCACGCGCGGGTTTTCCTCGGCAAGGCGCAGCGCCAAAATTTCTGAATCGGTTTTGGCAATCGCGTTCCACGCATTTTGCTCGGCCGAGCCGCTTTGGCGGCTTTTTACTTTCTCCAATGTGTCCGGCTTTATCTGGTTTTCCATCGCTTTTAGCGAGCCGTCGATATCGCGCTCGAAAACCAGCCCCATCCGCTCCATTTCAAGGATGAATTCGGCGGTAACGCCGTCAACAATATCTTTGCCCACCACCCCGAGCCCGGCCATGGACTGGGTGATTTTCCAGATCGCGTCGGCATCCAGTTCAAGCTCTTCCAGCGAGGTGCCGCCACCGAGCAGCAGCTTGACAATAATCGCCGCCTTTTGGCGCTGTGACAGGCTGCCAACGGCAGTTTGCTGCGAGGTTTTCAGGGCTGTTTGGGTCATATCTCGACACTTTTTCATAAACTTATCCCTACATCGCAGATAAATCTGAACACAGCGTAAAGATTACCTTGTGAAGCGCGAATTTCGCCGCTACCAGATTTGGGTATGAAAATACTGTTTTTGGGTGATGTAATGGGGCGGGCAGGGCGCAAGGCAATTGCCGAGCGTTTGCCGCTTATGCGCAAGGCATGGAGCCTTGATTTTGTGGTGGTCAACGGCGAAAACGCCACCGGCGGCATGGGGCTTTCCAGCGCGCATGCACAGGGGTTGTTTGAAGCCGGGGCCGATGTGGTGACGCTTGGCGACCACGCTTTTGACCAGCGCGATATGCTGGCCGGTATCGAAAGCGAGAAGCGCATTCTTCGCCCGCTCAATTATGCCAAAGCCGCCCCCGGGGTGGGGGCGCGGCTGTTTACCGCGCAAAGCGGCAAATCGGTTTTTGTGGCGCAGGCTCTGGGGCAGGTTTTTATGAAGCGCCCGTTTGACGACCCGTTTTCGGCGCTGGATGCCGCGCTAAAGGCCGCCCCGCTTGGCCAGCGGGCAGATGCGGTGATTGTGGATTTTCATGCCGAGGTAACCTCGGAAAAAATGGCGATGGGGCATTGGCTGGATGGCCGCGCCTCGCTGGTGGTGGGCACCCATACCCATGTGCCCACGGCTGACGCCCGCATTCTGGCCAAAGGCACCGCCTGCCTGACAGATGCGGGCATGTGCGGCGATTATAATTCGGTGATCGGGATGGAACCGGTGGAACCTCTGCGCCGGTTTTTAACCGGTATGGCCAAGGGGCGCTTTACCCCGGCAACGGGCGAAGCCACGCTATCTGGCGTCTATATCGAAACCGAAAGCACCGGCAAAGCCACCCGCATCGAGCCGGTGCGCATAGGTGGTTTGCTGGCGCAGCAAGGCCCCGCCCCGATTTGAAAGCCCTGCAAAATTGTTTGATGCTGGTGGTCACCGGTGCGGCCGCGTCAGGCCTAGGCCTGCGATATCCAGCCACCACCTAGCACCCGGCTGCCTTCGGGTGCATAAAAAACACAGGCCTGCCCGGGAGAAACACCAGCTTCGGCCTCGGCAAGCTCCACCTCTGCGGTGCCGTCACTTTTCGGGTGCAGGCGCGCCGCAATTGGTGGCCGGGTAGAGCGCACTTTAACCGCAACCTCCCAGCCTTCGGGCGGGGCAGCGTTAAAAGCGGTATCTCCCAGCCAGTTGAGCTCTTTAAGCGTAACCAGCCGCGTTTTAAGGGCCTCGGGCGGGCCGACCACCACTTGCCGCTTGTCGGCATCGAGCCTGATCACATAAAGCGGCTCACCGCCGCCTATGCCCAGCCCGCGCCGCTGGCCGATGGTATAGCGTAGCACGCCTTTGTGCTGGCCAAGCACGTTGCCCTCAAGGTCAACGATATCGCCCGGCTCCGCCGCCCCGGGCCGCAATTTTTCGATCACATCGGCATAAGAACCATTGGGCACAAAGCAGATATCCTGACTATCGGGCTTATCGGCAATGGCGAGGCCGAATTCAGCCGCCAAAGCCCGCGTTTCGGCCTTTGATGCCAAATGCCCGAGCGGAAAGCGCAAATAATCAAGCTGCGCGGGCGTGGTGGAAAATAAAAAATAGCTCTGATCACGGTCAAAATCGGCGGCGCGGTGCATCTCGGCACCCGAATCACCCACCATGCGCTGTATGTAATGACCGGTGGCCATGCAGTCGGCGCCAAGGTCTTTGGCCGTTTCCATAAGGTCACGAAACTTTACGCGCTCGTTGCACCTGATGCAGGGCACCGGTGTAGAGCCCGCCAGATAGGCATCGGCAAATTCGTCTATCACCGCATCCTGAAAAATATTTTCATAGTCGAGAACATAGTGCGGGAAATCCATTTCCTCGGCCACGCGGCGGGCATCATGAATATCGCGACCGGCGCAACAGGCCCCCTTTTTGGCCAGCGCCGCGCCGTGGTCATATAGCTGCAGCGTCACCCCGACCACGTCATATCCTTCGCGCTTGAGCATTGCCGCCACGACCGAGCTATCGACCCCGCCAGACATGGCCACTACCACCCGCGTCTGGGCTGGCGGCTTGGCAAATCCAAGGCTGTTAATCTGGGTTTCAGGCATAATATGCTCCATTTTAGCGTGTAATATAAGAGAATTTTAGGCACTTCCAAGACCCGGTTTCATACTTCGTTAAGCACGCGGGCGCAAGGTTGCGTTGTGGGAATTATTCAAGTGAGGGATCATGTATATCAGACGACAAAAGGGGCCGGTCTATGTGGCACTGCCCGATGGCACCATTCTTTCAAGATCAGATCTTCCGTCGGTAAAAACCCGGCGGTGGGTGGCAAGGCGCAAAGCAACCGTCGTAACCGCCGTGGCAGCCGGGATGCTGACCCGGGAGGAAGCGCTCGACATGTATGGGCTTTCCAGCGAAGAGTTCGAATCCTGGGTGCGGGCCATGACCACGCACGGGCGCAGCGGCCTGCGCGTGACAAAATTGCAGGAGTATCGACAACCCTAGCGATAACAGGTAAACATTTTTGCAGACGTAACAATTGGTTAACCTTTTTCGGTAATTGTTAACCAAGTTGCGAAGGGATGGCCGGAAAAAGGATTAACCATGCGAATTCTGCTTGTTGAAGATGACCCGATGACCTCGAAAAGCATTGAAATGATGCTGGCCAGCGCGAATCTTAATGTTTATGCCACAGATTTGGGCGAGGAGGGGATCGACCTTGCCAAGCTCTATGATTATGACCTGATTCTGCTCGATATCAATCTACCTGATATGAACGGCCACGAGGTGCTGCGGCAGCTTCGGCTTGCCAAGATCGACACCCCGATTCTGATCCTCTCCGGCATGGATGACACCGAAAACAAGATCAAGGGTTTTGGCTTCGGCGCCGATGATTATATGACCAAACCCTTCCATCGTGAAGAGCTGGTCGCCCGCATCCACGCGATCGTGCGCCGCTCCAAGGGCCACGCGCAATCGCTGATCACAACCGGTGATATCGTGGTAAACCTTGACGCCAAAACCGTGGAAGCCAATGGCCGCCCCGTGCACCTGACCGGCAAGGAATACCAGATGTTCGAGCTGTTGAGCCTGCGCAAAGGCACGACGCTGACCAAGGAAATGTTTCTCAACCACCTTTATGGCGGCATGGATGAGCCGGAACTGAAAATCATCGATGTGTTCATTTGCAAGCTGCGCAAAAAGCTATCTTCCGCGCTGGGTGGTGAAAACTATATCGAAACCGTGTGGGGCCGCGGCTATGTTTTGCGCGAGCCGATGCCGGTTCCGGCAGAACAAAGCATTGCCGTTTAGCCGTTTTCGGCCTACTCCTCTATAAAAACGGGGGAGGGGCCGGCCGGTGGCGGAAAAACCAGTAGAGCAGCTTGATGAACACGAGGCGCGGGAAGAACTTGCGCGCCTTGCCTCATTGATGGCCAAGGCCGACCACGCCTATTATCAAGACGACGCACCAGAGCTGAGCGATGCGCAATATGATGCCTTGAAGGCGCGCAATATCGCGATAGAAGCGCGGTTTCCCGGGCTTGTCCGGCCCGATAGCCCGCAGCTTTCAGTGGGCGCGCCGGTCACCTCGGGCTTTGGCAAAATCCGCCATGCGGTGCCCATGCTCTCGCTCGGCAATGCTTTTGATGAGCAGGACGTGCTTGAATTTGATGCCCGGTTGCGCAAGTTTTTAAACCATGAAGCACCGATCACCTATACTGCCGAGCCCAAAATTGACGGCCTTTCGCTAAGCCTGCGCTATGAAAACGGCAGGCTGGTTTCGGCAGCTACCCGGGGTGACGGCGAGATCGGCGAAAACGTAACCGAAAATGCGCGGCACGTGGCCGGCATTCCGCTCCACCTCGAGAATGCGCCCGCGCTTCTGGAAGTGCGCGGCGAGGTTTATATGGAAGACTCCGCTTTTTTTGCGCTCAACGAGCGGCAAAAGGCGGCGGGTGACAAAACCTTCAGCAACCCGCGCAATGCGGCGGCCGGCTCTTTGCGCCAGCTCGATGCCCGCATTACCGCCAAAAGGCCGCTGGCTTTTTTTGCCTATGCCTGGGGCGCGCTTTCGGCCCCGCTGGCCAGCACCCAGTTCGAGGCGATCAAAAACCTCGCCAAAATGGGCTTTGCCACCAATGGGCTGACCACGCTGTGCGACACGCCCGAGGCCCTTCTCGCGCAATACCGCGAGATCGAATCCCGCCGCGCCACGCTTGGCTATGATATTGACGGTGTGGTTTACAAGGTTAACGACCTCGGACTGCAAGCCCGGCTTGGCATGCGCAGCACCACCCCCCGCTGGGCGATTGCCCATAAGTTTTCTGCCGAAACCGCCTGGACAAGGCTGGAAAAAATCGACATCCAGGTGGGGCGCACCGGCGCGCTTTCCCCCGTAGCACGGCTGCACCCGGTCACGGTTGGCGGGGTGGTTGTGTCCAACGCCACCCTGCATAACGAAGACTATATCAAGGGGCTGGATTCAAAAGGCACCACCATTCGTGAGGGCCGCGACATTCGAGAGGGCGATTGGGTAGAGGTTTATCGCGCCGGTGATGTGATCCCGAAAATCCGGGATGTGGATTTAAGCAAACGCGGCAACAGCGCGGCCTATGTCTTTCCGCGCCATTGCCCGGTTTGTGGCTCTGACGCCATACGGGAGGAAGGCGAGGCCGTGGCCCGCTGCTCGGGTGAATTTAACTGCGCCGCGCAACGCCTTGAAAAACTAAAGCATTTTGTGAGCAGGCAGGCGTTTGACATTGATGGGCTTGGCGCCAAGCAAATAGAGGCATTCGTGGAACGGGGCTGGGTGCTGGCTCCTGCCGATATTTTTGAGCTTGAAAATCGGCATGGCGCGGGCGATGAGCCTTTACAGGCGTGTGAGGGCTGGGGCAAAAAATCAGCGCAAAAACTGTTTGAGGCGATCGAGGCACGGCGGACAATTCCGCTCAACCGGCTGATTTTCGCGCTCGGCATCCGCCATGTCGGTGAAAGTTCGGCAATGATGTTGGCCCGGCATTATCAAAGCTGGCCACAGTTTCGCAAGGCGATGGCAGCCGCACAGGCCCATAAAGGCGAGGCGTGGGACGCATTAAACGCCATCGACGGGGTCGGCGGGGTGATGGCCGCCTCGGTTGTTGATTTTTTCCATGAGGAGGCCACGCGAAAAATGGTTGATACTCTTGCGGAAAAGTTATTCATTCAAGATGTTCTCCCCCTTGAAACCGGCAATTCGCCCGTTGCTGGCAAAACTATTGTTTTTACCGGCAGCCTCACGCGGGTCAGCCGCGCCGAAGCCAAGGCACAGGCCGAAACTCTGGGTGCCAAAGTGTCGGGCTCGGTTTCTGCCAAAACCGATATGGTCGTGGCGGGAGAAAAGGCTGGTTCGAAGCTGAAAAAGGCGGAAAGCCTCGGGGTTGAGGTGATCTCCGAAGAAAACTGGCTTGCGCTGATTGAAAATTCGCGGTGAAATGGCAGCATGTCAAACCGCCCCGAAATCCTGTTTCCGCTCTTTGGTGACACGCGCAAACTGGCGGGCATTGGCCCCAAGGGCGCCGAGGCGCTGGCGCGGGTTGGCCTGACCCGCCCGAAAGATTTGCTGTTTACCTTGCCGCATTCGGGGATAGACCGGCGCTTGCGTAAAACCTTGAAAGGGCTTGACTTTCCTACGGTTGCAACGGTTGAGGTGCTGGTTAATGCCCACCAAAACCCGGGCGCGCGCGGGCCGTTTCGGGTGCTGGTGGAAGACGCGGAGCTTGACTTTCAACTGGTGTTTTTCCGGCCAAATATTGGCTGGCTCAAGGAGCAGTTGCCCATAGGTGAGCGGCGGATTGTTTCGGGCAAGGTCGAGCTTTATGACGGGATCGCGCAAATGCAGCACCCCGATCATATTTTGAAGCCCGAAAAGGCCGGAGATTTGCCGGATTTTGAGCCAAGCTACCCGCTGACACAAGGCATTACCCAGCGCGCCATGCGCAAAGCGGCGGCGTCGGCGGTGCATATTGCGCCCAAACTGGCAGAATGGATCGAGCCGAGCCTGAAGAAAAAACACACCTGGCCTGAATGGAAAGAAGCGCTGATGGCGGCGCATAACCCCGAAGCGGTGAGGGAGCTTTTGCCAACCACCCCGGCGCGCGAGCGTTTGGCCTATGACGAGCTTTTTGCGCATCAGCTTACGCTGGCGCTGGCGCGGGCACACCGGCGCGCCGGCAAGGGAATAGCCACGGTTGCCCAAGGGCGGCTCGGGGCCAAGCTGGTGGCGGCGCTGCCGTTTGTGCCGACCAATGCCCAAAACCGGGCAGTGGCCGAAATTGTGGCAGATTTGGCCGCAAAAACACGGATGAACCGGCTGTTGCAGGGCGATGTGGGCGCGGGCAAAACGCTGGTGGCCATGCTGGCCATGTGCACGGTGGTGGAGGCGGGCGGGCAGGCGGCGATGATGGCCCCAACCGAAATACTGGCCCGCCAGCACATGGAATCGCTGCGTGAAATGGCCGAGGTGGTGGGCCTGCGCATGGCGCTGCTTACCGGGCGCGACAAAGGTAAAAAGCGGGGTGAAAAGCTGGCGGCGCTGGCGGCGGGAGAGATAGATATTTTGCTTGGCACCCACGCTATCTTTCAAAAAGATGTGCATTACAAGGATTTACGCCTCGCGATTGTGGATGAGCAGCACCGGTTCGGGGTGTCGGAGCGGATGCAGCTTTCCAGCAAGGGCCATTCGGTGGATAGCCTGGTGATGACCGCAACCCCGATTCCGCGCTCGTTGGCGCTGTCGCATTATGGCGATATGGATATCACGGTGCTGGACGAAAAACCGGCGGGGCGCAAGCCGGTGGAAACGGTGCTGGTATCCTCGGGGCGGATGGAGGAAGTGGTGGCGCGGCTACGCATTGCAGTGGCGGCGGGTCAGCAGGTATTTTGGGTATGCCCGCTGGTGGAGGAATCAGAGGTGATGGCGCTGACGGCGGCGGAGGCGCGCTATCGGGCGCTGCGCCTCGCGCTGGGGGAAAGCGCGGTGGGGCTGGTGCATGGCCAGCTCAAGCCCGACGAAAAAGACGCGGCAATGGCCAATTTTGTGGCCGGAAAAACCAAGGTGCTGGTGGCAACAACGGTGATCGAGGTCGGGGTGGATGTGCCGAATGCCTCGATTATGGTCATCGAGGGGGCGCAACATTTCGGGCTGGCGCAATTGCACCAGTTGCGCGGGCGGGTGGGGCGCGGGGCCAAGGGCTCAACCTGCTTGCTTATGTATGATCCGCCCCTGACCGAAAGCGGCTTGGCACGGCTTAAAATAATGCGGGAGACCGAAGATGGTTTCAAAATTGCCGATGAGGACCTGCGGCTGCGCGGCGCCGGGGATTTGCTGGGGGTGCAGCAATCGGGGTTGCCGAAGTTTAGAGTGGCTGATCTGGAAGTGCAGGAAAACCTGATGCGAATCGCGCAGGATGATGCCCGGCTTTTGCTGGAGCGGGACCCGATGCTGACCGGAATGCGCGGCGAAGCGGCGCGGGCGCTGCTTTATTTAATGGATCGCGACAAGGCGTTTTTGATGCTGAAAGTCGGTTAATGCTCGCATGTTCCATTAATGTTCTTGACATTGCGGCCCAAAAGAGGAACATTAAGGAAACTTAACGCAAATTAACCACGCATAGGCAAGGAGAACACAATGGCGGCGCTGATCGAAAAGCTCGAGAAATCATCTCTGAAAGAACTGATCGAAGATGCGCTTTCCCTTGGGGCTATTTTTGCCATAGTGATGGTTGTATTGGCGCTTTAAGTCTGCTCGTCCGGCCTGATCTGCCTTGGGCTTTCGGATGCACCACCTCTGCGCGGCCTTAGGGCTGCGCCTTTTTTTTGGCCTCTGATATCGCTTCCAGCGTGGCCTCAAGAGCCAGCATAATGGAGGCATGTCGGTTTTTATAGCCGCGGGCAGGGCGGAGCACTTCGTATTTTTCAAAAGGTGCATCGGGGGTGGGGCCGTCTGCTTTTATCAGTGCCAGAAGCTGATCTCGCGCCGTTAAAATTTGGGCTTCGGTGGACCCTAAAGCCTGTGCGCCCAATATCGAGGCCGCGCACTGCCCAAGCGCGCAGGCTTTTACATCCTGCCCGAAACGGGTGATCTTTTCACCGTCATAATCAAGGCTGACGGTTACGTTTGAGCCACAAAGCGGGGCGCGCTTTTTAACCTCAGCCATGGGTGTGCTGATCAAATCCGCATGGGGAATTTCTGCCGCGAAGGCCAGAATTTGGCCCGAATAAAGGGCGATCAGATCACTATCATCTGGCATTGGTGGCATCCATTCAGTAAGGCTGGGCATTAGATAAGGGCTTGCATAGGGATTGAAAAGCAAAATGGCAAATTTTGATATCGGATCGGTT
>Ga0316205_10003532_pt1 | contig 14679 bp, 13 predicted proteins | sample 3monthpyrite_MG_FD_204941 | JGI IMG/M metagenome (GOLD analysis project Ga0316205, IMG submission 204941) | Microbial mat bacterial communities from mineral coupon in-situ incubated in ocean water Damariscotta River, Maine, United States -... | ecosystem: Environmental > Aquatic > Marine >... | reverse complement strand
AAATAAATGGCTCGGTTTTTATCTCTTCCCGGATCTCATCATTTATCAATAATTCCAGAATTTCCGGATAACCGTGACGCGTTGCAATAAATGCTGGTGACCTACCTTCATCGTCTTTTGCATTTACTCTTGCGCCATGTTTTATATAAAGTCGAACTAACTCTGGTCTCCCAACTTTGGCAGCAATATGTAAAGCAGTTTGTCGGTTCAAACGCATCCTGTCGGGATCGGCACCACGGCTAATTAGAAATGCTGCCATATCGTATCTAAGTCCATATGGGTTCTGGGTCAGAATATGATCATCGTGACGAATTCTAATTTTAATATTAGCCCCTCGGTCAAGCAATAATTGTACTATGTCTGTATCCTGAGTACTAGCTGCCTCAAATAGTGCCAGCGATGTTCCACCTTTTAGATTGGGATCAACACCTTTATCTAACACTAATTTTATCAAATCAAGATCTTTTAATTTTATTGCACGAACTAACCCAACACTATCGAAATACTTATCTTTGCTCCATGCCGAATGGCTGAGTAACATTTTCGTAATATTTACATCACGATTTGTCAGAGCGATTATGGCTGCTGAGGTACCGCGATATTGAATGTTAACATTCGCTTTACCTTCTATTAAAACTTTAACAATAACTTCATCGTTCTTTTTAATCGCTCGAATAAGCGGTGGCTGGCTGCCATCCACAGATAAATCCGGGTCAACACCATTTTGCAAAAGAAATTTAATCATTTGAGTGTCGTGTCGATCAATTGCTAAATTAAGGGGGGATCCTTCTTTTGTCATCGTATTAAAGTTAAGACCTGATTCCATTAGTTGTTTTACAAATTTAACATTTCCAGAGCGAACGGAAAAATTGACTAGAGACTGCATCGTTCTGCTTGATTTGATCGGAGCTCCTTTCTTCAGCAATTGTTGTACGATGTACACATCCTTTTGTTTGACAGCTAAAATCAAGGCATCTGAGCTATCATTATTTGTCAGAGTTAGATCAATATCGGGCGCTAAAAGTAGTGTGTCGACTATCCAGGTGTCTTTATGGATGACCGCAGTCATTAATGCCGTATCTCCTTTTACTGATTGGAAGTTGATATCTGCTCCTGCATCGAGAAGTTGCGAAACTAACTGATATCGCTTTGCGCGGATCGCATTTATGAGCGCAGTTCGACCATTAGGCGAAACACTGTTCGCATTTGCTCCTTTTTCTAAAAATAATCGAACAACACTTTTAGAGCCTATATTACAAGCAATAGCAAACGCTTCATCAATAGCCTCTTTCGGGGCAACATTTAATAGCAATTTCAACGATTGAGTTGATGGATAACCAAAAGCCGATTTAAGATGCCACGGGTTTACAGTTACACCTAAAGACAATACGAATTCTACTCGTCGCAAACGTTGAAGACTCAATGAAGTACTGAGCATACTGGACAATGTTTCTTGGTCAGGCTTAATACTCATATTATCTAGGAATTTTTTCAACGAAACCAGCGGGTAGTTGTTTCCTACAGAAGAAAAAGCATCTGCCAAAACCGTTTTTTTGCGCTTGTTGAGTTGAAAAATATCCGCTCCGGCTTTAACCAACCAGCGAGCCTTGCCAAAGTCTGCAAGTCTGATTGCTTCATATAAAGCAGGACCATTGGTACCTGGAATATTAACATCAGCACCATACTTTAGTAGTAAATCAAGCATCTCTAGATTAGTTGTCTTCCGTACTGAAGAACTAAAAGACAAGTTGGGATCGGCACCAGCTTTGAGTAAGTCCTCAGTAACCGACAGTAAATCTGCCTTGATGGCGTGATACAAAATAGAATCTCTCCCTCTGCCAACATTTGGGTCGCCACCACGTAGAAGAAGATACTTTACCAAATGTGGAAGGCGATTTTTTATGGCTTTCTTTAGAATTCTGCCATTTCTATAATTGATATCAGCTCCTCGTGTAATCGCATCATCCATGTCTTTTGTTGAATGATTGCCTTCAACCAGCCCATACAGTTCGCTATCAAGCTTATTAGCCTTTGCAGCCTTTACTTCGTTGGCGAATGCAAAGCAGATAAAAACAACGGCAAAAAAATTGAACAAAACTGAATGCAAAAAATGTTGACAATAAAATTTAGCTATATTATTCATCATATACATGGCGATATTCTTCCGGTATTTTGGCTCCGTGTTTTAACAGGAGCAGTTTGAGTTGTGTCCAATCGTGTTTCAATGCGTATTCAATAGGTGTATTACCATTTTTGAAAATCTGATTGGAATCTGCACCATTTTCAAGCAAAATTTTTGTCGACCAATAATCGTTATTCTTTACTGCATACAGAAGCGGAGGAGATTTGGTATTCCAAAGAGCTTCATTTATATCTGCGCCATGAACAATTAAAAATTGCAACATCAATTCGTTTCGATTTTTGACCGCAACTATTAAAGGTGGTTTTTCGTAAAAACGATCGCTTAAGGGCAATCCTTTGTCAATTAAAAATCTGACTGTCGGAATATTTCCCTCTTTAACGGCGAGCAAAAACAGGCGTTTGGTGACACTATTTATCTTCGGAAAGGCGCCTTTTTTCCAAAGATATTCAATTTGTTCTAGCGGCGCCCAAGCGCGAACCATTTTAAAAATAGCATCCGATCCAAGGTGACAATTTCGGTAATCGACAAAATTTCTATCCGATGATTTGGCACTAAAGTTAACGTGTTCATTTGCTAACACGTTCCCTGAACTATCTAAGACATCAACTTCCCAACGACCTTGCTGATCTTCAGCGATTTGCATTTTTGAATCAAAAGACTGGCGAGGCATTTTTACGTCAAATGTAACCTTTTTGACAACTTTGTCTTGGTAACGCCACCGATGGCTTATATTTTTTCCGACCATGTCCATAGTTTCTGTAAAAAATATTACCGAAGTTTCATTTGCATAAACCTCTTGCAGGCACTGGGTTGGCTCATTATCAACAATAGATTTTACGAATGCCTTCCTAACAATTCCCCACGGCGGTGATTGTTTAGTCATGGCGTATTCTAAAATTTGAAATATTTTTTGATGGTCTAGGTAATGTGCCAGCTCAAGTGGAAGTCGACCGAGATAGTCTCTTGCATAAATATTGGCTCCCTTGTCGATCATCATTTCTACCATTTCCGAATTGCCCGTTTTGATAGCCTCAAAAATTGGTGTATCACCTGATAGTTTGCGTGTCTCGATAAACTCGCGAATCAGCCCTTTAACGGCGGAAGGATCGCCACGCTTGATAAGTACTGAAATTGCATTTGAGGGTCGCATCCAACCTGAAGGCCAGTGTTCCTCCATTTCACCGAAAGTAATTGCTTCTCGAGTTATTTCAGTACCATCTGATAACAAAACAACTACTTCCCATAGTCCATTTTTCCTGCCGTTGAGGATTTTGCTTGACCAAGTACGCCAATGGTCTCCTCCGACTGAAAAGGAAACATCTGCAACAGGCTGTCCTTCATATACCCAACGATGAATAACCTCTTTATCTTTTGCACCAATAATTTCGGTGTAAAAATAAACTTTGTTGGAATCGAAGCTCAATCGACGCAAATGATCCGAAGGTTCTCTGTTATCAATCCCACTCGTAAAAGTAGAACGATAGACCAACACCGGATGATTGCTTTGTAACGCCATTGAGGACGATGCGAAAATTAAGAATAAAAAACTCAGTAATAGACGGGATAAATAATTCATAATATAATTCGACTTGTGTTGCTAGTTCGGTAGATTCTTATTGGGTATTGGTTGGTTCTTCAAAAAATTTGTAAACCACCAAAATAATAGGACACTTTAAATTGCAATTAACAACAAATTAGACACAAATACAATCGCAGAACCTATATCCTTGTCTCTGCCGGAAAGTTCATGATGTTCATCACTAATACGATCGAGCGCAGCTTCAATTGATGAGTTTATTAATTCAGCAATGACTGAGATAAATAGCGGCATAATTAACCAAAACTATTCTGACTTATCTTTTGCCAACCAAAAGTAAAGATAGTCCAACCACTGCCAACATATGTCCCTGGCTAAATACAGCTTCCTGGATCGAAGTGGCTTTAAGTCCTTTCCAAGAATACTTAGTCGCTTTTATTATTCTTGCGGTCCCTGTCTTGCCGTGCTTGGCCATTTTTTATTGCTTCCTTTTCAGTTTTTACAATTTGTTTAACATCTTCAAGCAATTTTTTTGCGTCATAAATAATACCGTCTTTAATAGTATATTTAACGCCGCCTACGGTAATCGGTTTGTTGTCGTCATCTAACTTTACATGACCGGTTCCATACAAAGTCTTAAAGTTCGCCAGTGGGTTTTCTTTAACCACAACCAGGTCGGCTAACTTACCGATGGCTATTGAGCCAATATCGTCTTCCATTCCTAACGCTTGTGCACCATTGATTGTCGCTGACTTAATCACTTCAAGCGGATGAAAACCTGCTTCCTGTAAAAGTTCCAACTCCCTGATATAACCAAAGCCATAAGTCTTATAAATAAACCCCGAATCGCTACCGGTAGTAACCCGACCGCCGTGATTCTTAAAATCATCTAAGAACAACATCCAACGTTGATAGTTTTTCTTCCAGTTAATTTCATCCTGGGTAGTCCAGTCGAACCAATAAGAACCATGGGCATAACGGCTGGCCTGGAAAAAATCCCATAAAATAGGCGAGGTAAATTCTTTATGCCAGTCGGCATTTTTTTCACGCATTAAATCTCTGCTGGCTTCGTAAATAGTCATGGTTGGATTAATAGTAAAATCCAGACCGATCAATTCATCTCTCACTGCATTCCATTTTTCACTGCCCGGCACCGCGGCTTGCAACCATAATTTACCGGCTTCACCAAAACGATGTTGTTCGTTGTTATAGTTATAATCCAGCGGATATTCCTGAATGGTCTTGTTTTCAAACATCGCTTCAGGCAAACCGTACCAATGTTCCATCGTCGTCAAACCAAGCCTTGCACTATCGAGAGCATTTAAATGAACAACATCTAACTGAGCATGATGCATTGCTGTTCTTAAACCGCGTTTATTTGCTTCATCAATTGCGGCTTTAAATATTTTGGGATTAGTACCACCAAATTTGATCCCCTTGGCACCTTGTTTCGCTATTTTCTTAACCCATTTTTTGGTTTCTTCAACGGTTCTAAAATTTGCGCCCCAACCAAATCCAAAATAAGGAATAATACGCGGCGCGGCGATAGTATTTTTTTCACTAGCTTTAACGTGATGCATGACAAACTCGGCACCGTTAAAACTACCAGGTTCACGCACCGTTGTTATTCCATGACCTAACCATAATTTAAGTGAGTATTCAGCGGTCGATAACTGGTGAGAGCCGCCCATGTGGCCATGCATATCAATAAAACCGGGAAGTACATAATGACCGGTTAAATCCAGCTCTTTATCACCAGCGTCAGCCTTTGGCCGTGGCTTTACAATAGGCACTCCCGGGTTTCCAACATCGACAATATCGGTGATGCGATTTTTTTCGATCACAATGTCAACTGGACCTCTCGCTGGAGCCCCTTCGCCATTGATGAAAATAACGCCCCGTAAAATTAATTTATTAAAGGGACCTTCACCGCGAGTTCTATCAGGCGCGTTTTTAGGAGTGGCAAATAATGCTTGTGAAAAACTGAAGGACAAAAAGACAATCGTAAAAATTGAAAAAAGTTTTTTATTGCTTTTTTTATCAAACATAATTTAATTCCTTATTATTTTGAGCGAAGTCGAATACCATCTTTATCAATACTTATTTGTTTGTTTTTATATAAATTCCCGATGGTTGATTTGAATATTTTTTTGCTAACTGCAAAGGTCTTGTAAATAATTTCGGGAGAAGTTTTATCATTTACCGGGTAAAAACCATCATTTTCTTTTAACAAATTTAAAATTCTGGATTGAAGTGAGGTATTACTATTGTCGCCATCCATTTCTTGCATAGTCATGTCTAAGCGGCTATCGGATCTAATTTTCTTAATATAGGCCGTTGTGGTTTGTCCATACTTAAGTGGTTGAAAAACATCACTTAGGTGTAAGACTCCCCAGAATTTGGAATTAACGATCATTTTGTAACCTAAATCCGTTTTATCACCGATAATCACTTTCACTTTTTGACCAACTTTCATACCGCTGGTTTCAGCTTTAACAAAACGATTTAATTTTGAACTGGCCGCTACCCGCCCGGTATTGTCCTGATAGACAGCAACGATATGACGCTCCCCCACATTCATCGGCGTGCCTTGTTGACCAAATGGTGCAAACAAATCTTTGGGCAGTCCCCAATCAAGAAAAGCGCCAACAGAGTTGCATGATATAACTTCTAAACAGGCAACATCGCCAACACTGGCTCTCGGCCTTTTGGTGGTAGCAACTGCTTCATCATCTGAATTGCGGTAAACAAATACTTCGATTTTATCTCCGGCCTCAGAATATTCGGGTGTTTGACCTTTTGGCAGGAAAAGCTCACCTAAATTGCCTGCCGCTAAAAAAGTTCCACGAGCAGTTTTTCTGGCGATTTTGAGAAAATTGTATTGGCCGATATTAACCATGATTGCTGGGTCCCTAAATTAAAGGCGCTATATTAACATATTCGCAGGCCTGTTGAATGAGGTTATCGGACTCAATATAAGGAATTGTGGCAATTAACGGGGCTTCGATTCGTTGTTTTATAGTTTCGATGTTCTCATCTATCATCAACATATCGGGATCAATGATATTTGCCACCCAAGCAACTATATTAAGACCCGATGATTTGATAGTCTGAACCGTAAGCATTGCATGATTAATGCAACCCAGTTTCATGCCGACCACCAATATGACCTCTAGCGATTCTGCGATCGCAAAATCCGCCAGTGTTTCGCGGTCATTTAGCGGAACCAACCATCCACCAGCGCCTTCAATCAATAGGATATCACTTTTATGTTGGGACAAATCACATCGCTGTTGCAGCGTATGAACTGACAAGTTTAGATCTTCTTTGGCGGCTGCTATGTGAGGTGCTATCGGCGTTTCTAATGCGATGGGATTGATTTGATCATATGAAATAAATTGATGCATCGATTGTTGCAACATTAGAGCGTCTGAATTTTTTAGTTGACCATCTAGCCAATCACAACCTGCAGCGACAGGTTTTATGGCTGTCACTGTGTATTTGGCTAGTTGCAATTTTTCGATGAGACAGGATGTCACCAACGTTTTACCTACATCAGTATCAGTTCCGGTGATGAAAATTCGTATTTGTTTCTTCATAAGAATAGCTTGCTGTTATTTGGTGAGCGGGCTTTCTCCAATCGGTCATCCTGAGATACGAAGGATCTTGCTCTCCTTCAAATACAAGATCCCTCCTTTGTCGGGATGACAACTTGGCTTCCCGACCCGTCATCCTGAGGTACGAAGGATCTTGCATACCTTCAAGTACAAGATCCCTCCTTTGTCGGGATGACAATCAAAGAAAATCTAATTCTTTCCACCTAGGATTAGAACTTTCAACTAGTTCGTTCTTTTTTGATCTACGCCATCCTTTAATTTCTTTTTCTCTAGAAATAGCACTATTTACGTCAGTTGTTGATTCGAAATACACCAACTTAGAAACATTATATTTTTTTGTAAAACCATCAATCAATTTGTTTTTATGTTCATAAATCCGTCTTAATAAATCATTCGTCACACCAACATAAAGTACCTTGTTATTCGAATTGCATATCAAGTAAACATAATAATTCTTATTCAACCTCTTTCTCCGTAGTTACGTACCGTCAACTTCTACTTTATAAGTATGATAATCACCTTTCGGTTGTCCCTGTTTTTTCCAGGCATGACCATAAACCACTTCATAGGTCGCTGGTAATTGACCATCTTGCCAACGAAATGATTCATAGGCATTTTTCAATTTTTCAAACTTCGCTCTTCCTAATAAGCCTTTTTGCCGTTCAGTATCCATATTGTGTGCGCCGATCGCTTTTAAATCTTTCATTAGACCTAACATGGTTTTATAGGTCATAGTAATAACATCTCTATCCATCACGGTATTGTCAAATTGAGCTCCGTGTACCTGATCGCCGATAATATGCATATCTAAAAAATCATTCACATGAATATTTTGATCCACTTGACCCCAGCTCTGTTTTAGTTCTGTAAGGGTGTCTGGTCCCATACTCGAAAATATTAATAATCCTCCAGGTTTAAGTACACGATTTAGCTCTATAAAAACCTGTTTTGGTTGGGTAGACCATTGCACCGTTAAATTAGAAAAAACCAAATCAAAACTATTGTTTTCAAAGGGAAGTTGCTCTATGTCAGCCACCTGATAGTCGATTTTGTTAAAAAAGCCTTTTTGTTGATTGGCAAACTCAACCATACCCTCTGCGATATCCACGCCAATAGTTTTCGCTTTAGAAAATTTCTTATCAAGTATTCGGGTGCAATAACCTGTACCACAGCCTGCATCCAGAATTTTTTTAGGCGAAACATTCATCAACTCCAATCGCTCTAATAATCGACTGGCGACCTCTTTTTGCAAGAATGCCGAAGCTTCGTAATTTGCAGCAGCTTTACTAAATGAATTTGCGATGGTTTGTTTTTTTAATTTCATTATCGGTAACTAAACTCTTTCTAATCTTGCTGTTGAGGTTGAAAAACAGTATGTCTCTTTTAATTATTTAGAAAATCTACCACGCAATCCATAAACTCATCGCTTTGGGATAAAAATGGTGCGTGGCCCGATTTCTTAAAAATACTCAACCGGCTATCGGGAACCAGTTCAGTCACTAAACTAGCTGATCTAAGCGGCACCAATGTATCTGATTTTCCGTAGATCCTCAATAATGGTATGCTTAATTCTTGTAGTGTTTGCCGCAAATCAACATCATGCAATATCTGCAATCCTCCGCTCAATGCTTTTTCCGATGGCAGTCCATACATAAAGACCGTTTCTTTTAACTGGGCAACATCCTCCTTTTGAGTTGGACTGCCCATGGTTTGAATCATCAAAAATCGATTTAGCGTTGCTTTAAAGTCTTCTGACAAATATCCAATAAAAGATTCTAATACTTGTTGATTCATCCCGTAAGGCCAGTCTTCATTGGCAACAAAACAAGGACTCGAAGCAACGGTGATTAATTTTTCTATTTTGTTTTCGAATTTCCTAGCCAGTGCTGTGGCAATGACGCCGCCCAATGACCATCCCATTAAGTGACATCTCTCAGGTAGGATTTGAGCGACCATCTCAATCAGGTAATTTATGTCGTAATTGGGCTCTCGGTCCTGGTTGTGAAATTGACTCTTGCCAAACCCTGGAAGATCCACATTGTGAACGGTAAAATTCTGTTCCAGCTTTGGTAAAATCGTTTGCCAGATCCCGCCATGTAATCCCCATCCATGCAATAGCAGCAAATTAGGCCCTTTACCGCTGATCTTTACATGGGGTATCTGCAGCAACTCCCTATTTAAACTCTTATCGGACAAGCAAGCTGCTCCACTAAAAAATCAATCTGTTCAAAACTATGGTTGGCGCTTACAGTGATTCGTAATCGGTCACTATTACTTGGTACAGTGGGCGATCGGATAGCACCCACCAGTATGTTTTTTTGTTTCAGTTTTTGATCAAGTTCCATCAATTTTTTTGAATCACCGATAACCAGTGGTTGAATGGCCGTTTGGGATGGTAACAAACAAATCCTCTTTGCGGCACATTGTTGCTTAAAGTATTTGATGTTTTGCAATAGTTTTGTTCTGAAGCTTTGATTATCGCGAATCAAAGAGAGATTAAAGTAGTTGGCCGCAGCCACGGCAGCCGGTAGAGCGGTAGTATAAATATAAGGACGGGCGAATTGAACTAAATAGGAAGTTAATTTTTGGCTACCACTGACAAACGCGCCAAATCCACCTAACGCTTTTCCCAAGGTTCCCATTAATACTGGTAAGTCTGACTGAGAAAGTGAAAAATGTTCAATACAGCCTCTCCCTGTTTCGCCCAGAACCCCAAATCCATGAGCGTCGTCAACGATTAAATTCGCTTGATATTTGCTACACAAACCGGCAATTTCATCCAGCGGCGCGATATCGCCATCCATACTAAAAACACTGTCGGTGACCACCCATTTGTTGGAGGCTGACTTTTTAAGCCTCGCTTCCAAAATTGATAAATTACAATGGGGGTACCTGGTTGATTGCGCATCGGACAATTTAACACCATCAATTAGCGAGGCGTGATTTAGTTTATCCGCTACAATCAAATCACCCTTTTGTGCCAAGCTTTGTAAAATAGACAAATTAGCCATATAGCCAGTGGAAAAAGTGATCGCCGAATCTCTCTGGAGATAATCAGCAACCGCTCGTTCAAGCTTATCGTGAATTTCATGATGACCGGTCACTAAGTGAGATGCTCCGCTACCAAAACCACTTTTATCCAATTGCTTTTTTACCGCCGCAATTGTTTCTGAGTTGTTGGCCAGTCCCAGGTAATCGTTTGACGAAAAATTAAGGTATTTTTGACCTTCGACTACAACCTGATTTGCCTGACTGGATTGCAGCGACAATCGTTGACGCAATTGAGATTTTGCTTCTCTTTCGGCCAGTTTGCTTGAAAGAATATCGTCAAGAACAGTCATGATTTATGGATTACTTGCGGTTGACGCATGCACATTTATCGCGGCTAAAGACCGCTCCTACAAGGAATATACAAAATCACCCTTAAGAGTGACTTACATTTATAGCTAGAGTGCAGCATTATGATATAAAGGTTTGCTCACTTCTTTAGGCTGCTGATTTTTATCACAGAGTTCAGGTTGCTCACCTTCCGGAACGATCCCAAGGCGCTCAAACAAATTCCTATCGTGATCAATATCAGGATTGTCGGTGGTAAGTAATTTTTCGCCATAAAAAATCGAATTGGCTCCAGCAAAAAAGCACATGGCCTGCATTTCATCAGACATATTTTCCCTGCCCGCCGATAAGCGGACATAAGATTGAGGCATAATAATTCTGGCAACCGCCACCATTCGAATAAACTCAAAACTATCGATAGCTTTAGCGTCTTGTAAAGGCGTTCCCTTGACAGCAATCAGTTGATTGATTGGTACACTCTGTGGGTGCTCTGGTAAATTAGCTAGCGCCTGAAGTAATCCAAGCCGATCATCGAGTGATTCGCCCATGCCGAGAATTCCGCCCGCACAGACTTTCATTCCAGCATCCCGAACATGAGCTAAAGTATCGAGCCTGTCGGCAAACGTTCGGGTGGTAATAATCTGATCGTAGTACTCTTCTGAAGTGTCCAGGTTATGGTTGTAATAATCCAGTCCGGCCTCTTTCAATTGATGCGCCTGTTCATTACTGAGCATACCTAACGTTACACAGGTTTCCATTCCCAATTGCTTTACCTCTTTGACCATTTCTAGTACAACGGGAAAGTCTTTACCTCTTGGGGAGCGCCAGGCAGCGCCCATACAAAATCGTGTCGCGCCCGCTTTTTTGGCCTTTTTGGCATTCCCGATCACTTCCTCTAGTGCCACCAACTGTTCTTTTGATAGTCCGGTATTGTAATGTCCACTTTGAGGACAATAAGCGCAATCTTCCGGGCACGCGCCGGTCTTTATGCTCATTAAGGTAGAAGCTTGGATCTGATTTGGTTCAAAATATTGCCGATGGATAGATTGGGCCATAAATAACAAGTCATTCATTGGTAAATCATAGAACGCCTGTATTTCCGATCGCGACCAATTGTTTTTTAGTTGTTGAACCGGCAATAGGGCAGTTACGGCTTGTAAGCTATCAGTTTGGCTCGTATTATCTAAATTCATCATATGACTCTAGCAAAAAAGGTTATTCAAGGTCGAGAGCGCGATATTAAGTGAATTAGTATTTCTGTCAAGGCCATGAAGACGACATGTTAACAACTGTTTAATATATGAACAGCGAAAGGAGCAAGTGACCGGTGGGTTTATTTGAGTTGTTAAGGATTTCAACCGATTGTTATCTGTGCGGGTGCCCGGTAACCTCTTCAAAAAAGCAAAGTTTCGACGCCACCAATAATACCCCAATCATATGCCATTACTGTCATCAACATCTTCCCAAATCCAGAGAGACTTGTATTAGCTGCGGCTTACCGCTGTATAAAACAACGAATAACAACACCCGCGCAAAACCTCAATTAGATCTGAGTTTAGACGGCAGTATCCCTTGTGGCGAATGCTTAAAACAAAGTCCTTCCTACGATCGTACATTGAGTGGCTTTCACTACGAGCCTCCCATTAATGAATTTATCACTCAATTAAAGTACTCAGCCCAATTTCAATTATTGCCGTTGTTATGCGGTTATCTACTCAATAACATTAAACAACACTACCTAAACAAAGCACTTCCTGAAGCACTGATACCGGTACCATTGCATTCTAAAAAACTGGTGCAAAGAGGATTCAACCAATCCCAGCTGATTGCTGCTCAGCTGGCCAAAATGCTTGACCTACAAATCATCTCAAAAGGGATCAGGCGAGTTAAACAAACCAAGGCGCAATCTGGACTCGATTCGGTGGAAAGAAAAAGTAATATGAAAAATGCATTCAGTATCGAGGTCAAATTACCGAATCACGTGGCAATTGTTGATGATGTTGTGACAACCGGAATGACCGTTTCTGAACTTGCAAAGCAGGCTAGATTACATGGCGCAAGCCAAATTGATGTGTGGTGCCTTGCTCGAGCATACGATTTGTAAGACTCGCTATTCTGTTGATCTAGCAATCCTGTTGATCTCGCTAATTGGTGTTATAATCGATGGCAACTAAAAGACCATAACAACCTTTACCCCTACTCTAACGATATTTTCTTTTGGGTAAACCTTTAGTTCTCTTATATACAAGGGAATTAATCCCAGGGAAGACCTTATGTTCTTTATCCTACTTTAAGGAATCTATCTTTGGTATCACGCGATCGCTCGTCCCAAATATTCCAAATTGCTTTGCCTATTATCGGCGGAATGATGTCTCAGAATATTCTTAATCTGGTTGATGCAGGGATGGTTAGCCAACTGGGCGAAGCAGAACTGGCAGCAGTGGGACTGGCTAGTTTTGTTAATTTTGTCGCCGCAGCGGTTTTTATGGGATTTTCTTCCGGTGTACAGGCAATGGTGGCCAGACGAATTGGTGAGGGAAAATCATCAATTGCTGCTAATCCTCTAAACGGTGCGTTACTGCTTATTTTTCTAGCGACCATTCCGACCTCTTATCTGCTAATTAGTTATAGCACTGAGATTATCAGCATATTAAATAACGACACAAAAGTAATTTCTGAAGCAACCCAATATCTGGATGCTCGCCTTATCGGGATCATGGCGATAGGCATGAACTTTAGTTTCAGAGGCTATTTAAGCGCGATTAAGATGACTAAGTTTTATTTTAAGACGATTGTCACCATGCACATTATTAACGTTTTCTTAAACTACGTTTTGATTTTTGGCAACTGGGGCTTTCCACAGCTCGGTACTCAAGGCGCTGGAATAGGGACTACCATATCAATGTTTGGTGGCACCTTAATGTATTTATGGTTGACCATGAAACATACCAAAGCATACGGCTTTGGCGCTCATTTACCGAAAATGGATACGGTCAAGCAGTTAGTTAAAATATCCTTACCATCATCGATGCAACAATTATTTTTTGCACTCGGTTTTACTTTTTTATTCTGGATAGTCGGACAAATTGGTACGGCCGAGTTAGCAGCAGCCAACATTTTGACTACTTTAACATTAGTCGCGATATTGCCTTCAATTGGTTTTGGTATGAGCGCGGCAACGTTGGTTGGACAGGCACTCGGAAGAAAGGAAGTTGAAGATGCCTATCAATGGGCTTGGGATACATCAAAAATTGCTGCTGTATCCATATTAACCATTAGTTTGCCAATGCTGTTTATACCTGATTTGATACTCAGTATCTTTTTTGAAAATAAAGCCACCATCGATTTAGCTAGACTGCCATTACAATTAGTTGCTATCGCCATCATTATTGACGCTTACAACTTAGTATTAATGTCTTCTTTGCAGGGAGCGGGAGCAACAAAAATAACCATGATCGTGAGTATTGTTTGCCAATGGTTTATCTTTCTACCGCTTGCCTGGTTTATTGGACCTTACATGGGAATGGGCTTAACCGCGATTTGGATAACCCAAGGGTTGTATCGACTATTTCAGGTATTTTGGTTTGCCGCATTGTGGCAAAAGAGAGACTGGGCTAAGATCAAGGTCTAGGTTCTCGGTTCTCGGTTCTCGGTTCTAGTAAATAATATGTCTTTGGAGCCTTTCATAGTTATTCAAGTTTTGGGTTCTAAATATGGCAGAAAATTCCCCACAATCATTTTTTAATTTAACTCCCGATCAGGTTCTAGATGCGATAGAGTCCGTTGGCATCCAGCCAGAAGCGGCATTGCTTGCACTTAACAGTTATGAAAATAGGGTTTATCAATTTCGTGACTATGATTTGAAAAAATTTGTAGTTAAATTTTATCGTCCTCAAAGATGGTCGGATGAACAGATTCTCGAAGAACACAATTTCAGTTTACAATTGGCTGCCGGAGAAATTCCTGTTATTCCCCCTATGATATTTTCAGGTCAATCTTTACTAAAATTTAATGGTTTTAGATTTTCTATTTTTGAATGTCGAGGG
>Ga0316205_10003531_pt1 | contig 14683 bp, 10 predicted proteins | sample 3monthpyrite_MG_FD_204941 | JGI IMG/M metagenome (GOLD analysis project Ga0316205, IMG submission 204941) | Microbial mat bacterial communities from mineral coupon in-situ incubated in ocean water Damariscotta River, Maine, United States -... | ecosystem: Environmental > Aquatic > Marine >... | reverse complement strand
GATAATCTCTAGCTTTATCCATTTCGAATCCGCATCCAAAATCAGCGGCTGAGGACACTGGCCTTTAGCCCACGTTAGACGTAAATATTCATCATTTAATCGCACAAAAGCCGTGTAACGAGAGCGCATTAAGCACTCAGCCGTGTCAGCGACCATCTTTAAATCAAGATATGGCTGACAACAATTTCCAAGCTCTACACCAGACCCACATTCACATTCAATATTGACTAAATGGCTCAATTCAAAACCTTTTATTTTACATGGTTAATAAGAGCAACTATAATAACCTACTATAATTATAAGGATTATAAATAAATCCAGATGAGAGTACTCCCCCACCTAATTGCATCACTATTCATCTTATTGCCATTGGTTGCGACAGCAGCCGATCAGTTTGAGCAGAATGAAAGCACCGAACTTAAAGTTGGTGTTCGCGCAATTAATGGTATCCAGGCTGCCCAACTGCAATGGTCCGAAACCACCAGAGCCTTAAGCAATAATATTAAAGGTTATCATTTTACACTGGTGCCGATTGTTGATTTTGAAGAAATGCGCAAAGCCGTTGCAAACAAAAAGATTGATTTTGTGCTGACTAACCCGCTTGCCTATGTTGACCTGAATCAGCACTATGGTGCGACTCGGATTCTCACCCTGAACAAAAAACAACCCGACGGCATTGCAAGCAGTTCTTTTTCCAGTGTGATTTTCACGCATGCAGATAACACCGATATTAATCAGTTAAAGGATATCAAAAACAAAAGCATTATGGGTGTTCACCCGGAAGCCTTTGGCGGATGGAAAATGGCTTTCCGTGAATTATTACTCCGCGACATTAACCCCTACCGTGACAGCAGCATTGTTAAATTCAGCCCCAACAATGCCCATCTCGATGTGATCTTGGCTGTGCTAAAAAAAGAAATTGACGTAGGCACCGTCAGGAGCGGACTGATAGAAAAGTTTTCTGCTCAGAATAAAATCGAGATCACAAAACTTAAAATTCTCAATCAACATAAAGAAGACGACCTAACCACCCTGCATAGCACACAACACTACCCTGAATGGCCTTTTGCCACACTCAGCCACGTCAGCAATGGCATCACCAATCTCGTTTTTCAGGCACTGATCAGCATCAAACCAGAGTCCAAAGCCGCCACCAGCGGTGGCTATTTAAGCTGGACTGCCCCGCTTGAATACAATGAAGTTAATCAGTTGATTTCAGATATTAAATATCGCCATGCCACGTTTGAAAATTTATGGAAGGAGAACAAAACTGTTTTTTTACTTTCTGTCAGCTTTTTACTGGCCATTATTATTTACAGTCTCTACCTGATTTCAATTAACAGTCAGCTGATAAAATCTGAAACTGCGCTGACACAGCACCGCGAACACCTGGAAGAACTGATTGACGAAAGAACAGAGAAATTAAATGTAGAAATAAAAAAACATCTAGAAACAGAAAACCAGCTGGCCCAGGCAAAAAAAGCTGCTGAGCATGCCAATCTGGCAAAATCAGATTTTCTGTCTCAGATGAGTCATGAAATGAAAACTCCGCTCAATGCCATCCTTGGCTTTGGTCAGTTAATAAAAATGGATACCGAAGAACAAACCGTTATTTATGACAACACCAGAGAAATTTTGTCTGCGGGAAAACACCTGCTATCGCTGATCAATGAAATTCTTGATTTATCTAAAATCGAGTCAGGACGCAGCCCGCTAAATATAGAAGCCATCAGCTGCGAAGAGGCACTGACAGAATGCATCGCCATGATCACACCTCTGGCACAACAAAAACAAATCACTATTGATGAAAACATTGTTAGTCCGTGCACAGTGATGGGAGATAAAAACAGATTGAAGCAAATTTGCATAAACCTGTTAAGCAATGCCATCAAGTACAATAAATATAATGGCGAGGTATCTATAAGAATTCACAAATATAAAGATAAAAAATGTGAAATCATCATTGCAGACACCGGTGTCGGTATGGATGAAAACTTTCAGAAAAAACTATTCCAGCCATTTGCAAGAGCCGACAAACACAGTAAAAAAATAGAAGGCACCGGACTGGGTCTGGCTATTTGCCGAAAATTAATAACTGATATGAATGGGGAAATTCATATTACCAGCGAAGTAACTCATGGTACGAAGTGCCGCATTCTATTACCTACCGCACAAGAAATTAACTCTGACTGAAATACTGCTGTAGAAACGCCTCAAAGAACTGATCATCTGAAACTTCTATCCTTTTTTGTTTTTCTGCTGATTCTTCACTCGCCCGCCGATAAAAATCCTGCTTGCCAGAATCGACCGGCAAATTATTAAAATATTCATGATGTTTATCAGACATGCGTTTTGAAAAATGATAAAACCCCTCATCATTCTCATCCATTATTTTGAGAATAGCAGCCGAAGGTGTTTTGCGGGCATCATCAACCAGCTCAAGCTGCTGCATACAAGCATCATAATATAGAGTATCTTTTCTCGACTGATCCAGAATTCTGGCCAGAGGCAACATCTGTTCTATCAGCTCCTGCGCCCAGGACTTAAGTTCCCGCCGTCCTTCGGGTGTATCCAGCTTTAAACCGGGCTCTCTGCCGCGATGTGCTGTCAGTAATAAATTATCATCAATCATTTTTCGTTCTTCTTTATCAAAAGCAGGGCTCTCCTGCAGGCAACAAAAAATAATAAAAACCTGTATAAATCTCAGCTGCTGTTCATTCACACCCAGTGGATCAAACGGATTCACATCGACTGAACGCAACTCAAGATATTGCACCCCCCGATCACGCAATGCATTAACCGGTTTTTCAAGCCCCTGCAAAATCTGTTTTGGACGAACACTGCTGTAATATTCATTTTCAATCTGAAGTATATTGGTATTAAGTTGCTGATATACACCATCAACTTTCAAATTTATTTTAGCGTATTCCGGGCACGGTGTTTCTATCGCACAACGAAGTGTTTCAATGTATTCCTGCAAACTATTATAATTTGCGGTAATACCTGTCTCACTCTCTTTGGAATTTCTGTAACCAATTTCACCCAACCTTAGCGAGGTCGCATAAGGTTCATAAAAAGAGTTTTCATTGTACTCTTGCAGACTGGTTTGCTGACCATTAAGAAACGATTTACAAATAGCAGGTGATGCCCCAAACAAATAGGAAATTAGCCAGCCATAGCGCTGCAAATTTCTTAATGCATCAAAATAACCAGTAGAAATAAAACTCTGCAAATCATCCGTATTTTTTTCTACTTGCTGATAAGTCGTCCAGAACTCATTTTTAAACGAATAATTATAATGCACACCAGCAATGACCTGCATAACCCGGCCATAACGATGACCCAGACCACGACGATAAACCGTCTTCATCTGTCCTATGTTTGAAGTTCCGTATTTAGCCAGTGGAATACTGGTTTCGCCTGCAACCACGCAAGGCATACTGGCCGACCAGAGCAGCTCATCATCCAGACCGGCATAAACGAACTGCTGCGTATCTCTTAAAAAGCCCATTGCCTCACTAACATCTGCACAAGGTGGCGTTATAAATTCAAGCAATGCTTCTGAGTAGTCTGTGGTTATATAGGGATTGGTTAATGCAGAACCTAAATATTCAGGATGAGCCGTTTGCGCAAGCGTGCCCTCTCTGGAAACCCGGAGACTTTCTTTTTCAAGACCGATGGCGCCGCATTGAAAAATGTCTGCCGATGCTGCAGATTGCAGAGCGCTTAAGCGCCGATGAAATTTAGAATACAATATTATTGCCAGTGATTATTTTTCAGGGATTGATTATCTTAATGAACGTCACCAATTTTAGTGGCTAGTAGCTTACACTATGCGTATAAAAAAGACAGACTAAAGCCACTCAAACTTCTAACCCGATCAATTAAATATATCGGTGATATTAGTAATACTGTCGATAACCGAGCCCTCACCCACTTTTCTGCCGCTGGATGGCACAGAACTAATAACCTTACTGGCAAAACGGCTAAACGGCATTGATTGTAACCAGACTGTGCCCGGACCTCTCAATGTCGCGTAAAAGAAACCCTCTCCACCAAAAAAGGCACTTTTAACACTGCCAACATATTCAATATCAAAATCAACCGAAGTATCGTAGGCAACAACACAACCTGTATCGACTTTTAGTACTTCACCCGGTGCTAATTGCCGGCTCAGAATCGAGCCACCAGCATGAATAAATGCCAGGCCGTCGCCTTTTAACGACTGCATAATAAACCCTTCACCACCAAAAAAACCCATTCGCAACTTCTTCTGAAAGGCGATATCAATCGACACACCTTTTGCTGCACATAAAAATGCATCTTTCTGGCAGATAATTTCCCCGCCTAACTCTGCCAGATTAACAGGGATAATTTTACCCGGATAAGGCGCTGAAAAAGCCACCCGCTCTTTTCCTGCACCATGATTAGTAAACACCGTCATAAACAAACTTTCACCGGTTAACAATCGCTTACCAGCACCCACCAGTGAACCAATAATGCCTTTTTGCTCATCTCCATTACCAAACACCGTTTCCATGCTGACCGTATCGTGCATAAACATCATGCTGCCAGCTTCAGCAAGGACCGCCTCAGCCGGGTCCAGTTCGATTTCTACAAACTGAATTTCGCCACCTTTGATTTCAAAATCAATTTCATGAGCCAGCTGCCCGCGATGAAAAGTGGTTCTGGGCATATCAGGGATTTCTGGTTTTTTCTTATCAAATACTGTTAATTCCGGAATCCATGACACCGGATCCCACTTACCCCGCCCCGGACCAAAGGCAAGTGTGTCTTCAGTTATCTTGCCTTTTTTCAGCGCCTTGATAATTTGCTCAGCCGAATAAGGCCCTTTGGGCTCTCCATTGATATCCAGATACCAGATTTTTTCACTCATGCTCAGACTCCCTGATAATGAATTTGAATTTGTATGGAATAAAAACTAACAACAGCTGTCATACTAACCAATATCCATAAAAAATATACTACAAGCATGAAAACCATTACCTGCATTCTGACAATGCTTTTGGCATTTACTGCACAAGCCAGCGAGACACTCCACAGCAATCGTCTGATTCATGAGTCAAGCCCGTATCTTTTGCAACATGCACACAATCCAGTTAACTGGTACCCATGGGGCAACGAAGCCTTTGCCAAAGCACGCAAAGAAAACAAACCTGTTTTTATTTCTATCGGATACTCCACATGCCACTGGTGCCACGTGATGGCACACGAGTCATTCGAAAATAAAACCATTGCCAGCATCCTCAATAAACACTTTATCAGCATTAAAGTTGACCGTGAAGAGCGCCCTGACATCGACCGAATCTACCTCACTGCCACTGAAATACTTGCCGGCTATGGTGGCTGGCCAAACACTATTATTGCCAACACCGAACTGAAACCTTTTTTTGCTGCCACCTACCTGCCGGCAGAAAACAAAAACGGGCGAAAAGGGCTCAAAGAAATATTAAATCAGGTCACCGAACTCTGGAAAACGGACAGGAACAGAGTTAACACCATCGCTAATGAAGTGACTGAAATGATGCGTTCTCAACTACAGGTCCAAGCAACAAAAGGTCAGGTTAAGCCGGCCAGCATTACTAAAACCTATGAAAACATTACCGCCAGTTTTGATACCGAGTACGGAGGCTTTGGTAACGCACCTAAATTTCCACGCACCGCTGTCTTTGATTTTTTATTGCAATACCACCAGAAAAACCCGTCTGGAAAATCACTGGAAATGGTATTAACAACCCTTGATCATATGATACGTGGCGGCATCTACGATCAGGTCGAAGGCGGTTTTCATCGTTATTCAGTCGACGCCCAGTGGCAGGTTCCTCACTTTGAAAAAATGCTGTATGACCAGGGACTGATCATTAACACATTAATAGACACTTCTGTTGCTGCCAAAACAGATCGCTATCACGCAACCATTTTGCAAAGCCTGGATTTCATACTGCATAAAATGAAAAATAAAAAGGGCGGCTTTTATTCTGCCTATGATGCAGACAGTGCGCGACCTGACAACCCCGATGAACACGGAGAAGGTGCTTATTATGTCTGGAGCAAAAAAGAACTCGACACCATTTTAAGTAAACAGGAACAAGATATTTTTTATCTTCATTTTAATATTCAGAAAAGCGGCAACGTAAGCAGTGATCCGCAAAAAGAATTCACCGGCCTGAATATATTGCACGCAGAAAACCCTTTAAAAGCATCAGCCAATGAAGCCGGCATACCATTTTCGACAGCTGAAAAATCCATTCTAAACAGCTTTTTAAAAATCAGACTACACCGGGAACTCAGGCCACTACCTCATCTTGATGACAAAATTATCACGTCATGGAATGCACTCACCATCAAAGCATTTTCAAAGGCAGCAAGCTTACTGAATAAAACATCCTTTAAGGATGCCGCTGAGAATGCCGCTCGTTTTATTTATAAAAACTTATACAACCCTAAAACAAAAGATCTGTACCGTAGTTACCGTAACGGCAAACATTCAGGAAAAGCCTACCTTGATGACTATGCTTATTTAGTAAATGCATTAATCAGTTTGTATAAAACCACCGGTGACCGCCAGCCGCTACTCTGGGCCAGCGACTTAATGCAGCAACAAATTAAATTATTTTATGATACTGCCAACGGTGGATTTTTTGACAACACCGCAGAGGACAAAAACATTCTGATCCGGTCTAAAGAAATTTATGATGGTTCATTACCTTCAGCCAATGCTATTGCCGTTGAAAACCTGGTTCTGCTAAGCTCAATTCTGAAACGTCCTGACTGGGAAAGCATGGCCAAAAGATCGGTACACTCGTTTCACGAAAACATGAACGAACTGTATGACAATTATCCACAAATGTTTAAAAGTCTGATACTGACAGACGCCAACACTCAATGAAAACCCGGTATGATTAGCTATAATCATGGATAGCACGAGCTTATTTACTGACTCATTTAAATAGTGATGGATTTCACATGGACAAATTAATCGCCCCCAGACAGATTGTACTGACAATATTGTTTCTCTTTATAAGCTTTTCAGCACATACTGAAGAAGTGCTCACGCTCGGCGTTCACCCTTATAAATCACCACAAAAGCTTATAAAAATATACAAGCCACTGGCCGATTATCTCAGTAAACACCTTAACAAAACCGTCAATATCACGATTGCCAAGGATTATTCCACTCACATTCAACAGATTGGGCAAGACCAGCTGGATATCGCCTATCTGGGCCCCGCCAGTTATGTCAAAATGGTCAGCCAGTTTGGCAAAAAAGTCATACTGGCACGCCAGGCTATTAACCAGAAACCAACGTTTCAGGGGAAAATAATTGTACGTAAAAACTCTTCGATCAATTCGTATGAAGACTTAAAAGAAAAACGATTTGCATTTGGTGACCCAAATTCAACCATGAGTCATCTGGTTCCACGATTCATGCTGATTAGAAACAACATTACCACTGACATGCTCAAGCAAATGCATTTTCTTGGCTCTCATGACAACGTAGCACTTGGTGTTCTCTCCGGTGACTATGATGCCGGCGCAGTCAAAGAAGCCATCTATTACAAATACAAGTCGCGCGGCATTAAAGCATTAGCGACTACTCCGGCATTATCCGAGCATCTGTTTGTTGCAGGTAATCATCTTCCGGCGAAATTATCTGCCAATATAAAGCATTTATTATTGAATTTAAAAAATGACAAAGATGGCGTCAAAGTTATGCAAAGCATCAAGAAAAAAATGACCAGCATGGTCCCTGCCAGAGATACAGACTATGATAATTTAAGAGAAATTCTGGATACATTACAAAAGAATAATATTATTCAATGAGCCTCAAATCATATAAAACAAACAAAAAGGCACTTATCTATTTTATGCTGGCCTTGCTGTTCTTTTTTCTTATTATTAATTACCTCGTTATTACCCAGCAACGAACGCTGTTTTTTTCAGAACACGACCGTTTTATAAACAATGAAATTAACATCTTCACGAAACTCACCAGAACATCTCTAATAACAAAGGACTATGCCAATATTGAAGAGTCCGTTGCTGCCTGGGGGGAAGACAGCAGAAGCATCATCAGTATTACGTTAACATCTCAAAACAACTTTGTTATTGCACAGTACATGCGAAGCGAAAAATCAGAACACCCCGCATCATTCTTACGTTCACTCAACTACGGCACCAATAACAAGGCACGCCTCAGCGTTACTGTCTCACAAGATGACATGCGCAACGCTCTGGACAATATCGCCATAAAACTCACCTTGCTCACCATCACTTTAATAATAATCTTTGGTATATTGCTCTGGAAAATGCTGCTTAAAACTGCCATTAACCCGCTTCAGGAAGAAATCACGCAGCACCAGCAAACAGCTCTGCAACTCTCAGAAGCTAAAGCTGCTGCAGAAAAAGCAAACAAATCAAAATCAGAATTTCTTGCCAACATGAGTCATGAAATCAGAACGCCAATGAACGGCGTTCTTGGCATGCTCAGCTTATTACTGGATACAGAACTAACAGAGAAACAACGGGACTTTTCCCAGACTGCATACCACTCTGGTGACACCTTACTAATCATATTGAACGACATTCTGGACTTCTCAAAAATCGAAGCTGGCAAACTTGATATAGAAAAAGTTGCGTTTGACCCGCTAGAGCTTTTTGAGGAGACCATCAGCTTATTAGCCACACCAGCGCAGGGCAAAGGCCTGGAACTGGCATTTGAAATTGATTCAAACACACCTTCACAGTTACTGGGAGACCCCGGACGGGTTCGACAAATACTAACCAACCTGATCAGTAACGCGATCAAATTTACTGAAAAAGGTGAGATATTCGTTTCCACTCACACAGAGACCGATCAAAAGACGGGCAATATATCTATTACAGTTCGTGTGCAGGACACCGGTATTGGTATAAGTCCTGAAAAACAAAAAAATATATTTAATGCCTTTGAGCAGGCAGACAGCTCAACAACACGAATTTATGGCGGTACAGGACTCGGCTTATCAATATCAAAGAAGCTATGCCAACTCATGAATGGCGAAATGTCTCTCGAGCACAGCGCCGCAGAAGGCAGCCTTTTTTCTTTTACATTGCCCTTTGAAATCAGCACAAATTTGAAAAAACACACTAAAAACGAATACCATCAATTTACAGACAAAAAAGTACTTATTGTTGACGACAATGAAACCAATAGAAAAATTCTCGAACACCTGACAGAACAATGGAAGCTAAAATCAGTCAGCGCTGACTCAGCAAAAAAGGCTCTTTCCCTTATTGCTCAGGCACACAAAGAAAATAGAGCGTTTGATATCATCATCACAGATATGATGATGCCTGAAATTAACGGCAATGAGCTCAGTGAACTGATCAAAAGTGATCCGAGAAATCAAAAGACACCGGTTATTCTTCTGACTTCACTGCTACAGGCACATGACACAGATAATAATAACAAACAAATCAATGAAGACCTGTTTAACAGTGTTCTGACAAAACCCGTCAGACAATCTTTGCTCTATAACGCTTTGATTTCCGTTATTGAAACCGACGAAACATCTTCACCTTCACAGGCAAATGAAGATCCAGCCTTACCGTTCAGAGATTATTCCGCATTACTGGCTGAAGACAACATTACAAACCAGCGGGTTGCAGAAGGCATGCTGAAAAAACTTGGCTTCGCCATCACCACTGTCGATAACGGAGAAAAGGTATTAAGTAAACTTAACGAATACACGCCCGACATTATCTTTATGGATTGTCAGATGCCAGTCATGGACGGCTATGCTGCCACCAAAGCCATAAGAAATCTCGAACACCCGCTAAAAGATATCATCATCGTTGCAATGACAGCCAATGCCATGCCAAAAGACAGAGGAAAATGCTTACTGTCAGGCATGAATGACTATATAGCTAAGCCTCTAAGATACGAAAAGATTTTAGATACCGCAAAAAAATGGTTGCCAATTGAGCCACAAGAAAATGAAAAAATGGCATCATCAGTCGATATCAGCCTGCTGGATATGCCAACGGTTGATTCGCTTAAGCTCATCATTGCTGATGATTTTGGCACACTCATTGAAGAGTTTTACAGCACTACTCTGGAATCCATTCAGGCACTAAATAACCAGCAAGCTCTTCAGGAACCGGCATCTGCTATAAAAATCCTACACACACTAAAAGGCAGCAGTGCAAACATTGGTGCCAGCAAATTATCTTTTTGCTTTCTGCAATTAGAAGAACAGTTTAAGGCTGGCAAGGTAACAGATCTGAGCGATAAACTCAGCGAGATCTCCTCTGAGCTTGAAGAAACTATCTCGTCTTTTAGAAAACTCTTTTAGAGCATACGCCAGCTTATTTACGGTATGCTTTCACCGCTTTTAATAACTGGTCAAAGCGTGCCTGTTCATACTGACCTATCGCTTCGATCCGGTCATTTAGATCTTCAGTAAGACTTTTTAACGCTTCCACTTCAGTCAGCACTTGAGAGGCCTCATAAGACATATACTGGCTTAATGCATCACGAATAACCTGACTTCGACTACAGCCGTGTTTTAACGCTTCTTTACTGATAAAGTTTGCCGTCTCATCGTCAACTTTCACCCTTTCCAGCACATCAAACCGACCTTTTATCTGCTTTTTTTTCATTATCTTAATATCCTTAAAAAACAACAACTTAAGTAATTAATGCCACATATATTTCTCAATATATTCAAAGTGTTAATAATCTCTAGTAGCCATTAATATCAAATAATCAAATAAAACTAGTTAAGTATTTAATAAACAATAGCTTATGAGATCAATAATTAAATAATTATGAGTTAATATCTCTATTTATTTAAAATAAAATAAACATGAACACTTGCTATCGATATAAAAACTGTTAATTTTGTCTGCTCTTTTTCAGCCCCAATTAACAGGTTTTTCATTCAATAATGAAAGTAGTTAAAAACAGATTCGAGCAATTAATTAAGGCAAAGGGCATTAAAACCAACGCTTCTCACCAAATTGCCGTCAGCACCGATGCTTTTGACAAGCTGGCTGAATGGGCCATTTCACAAGGTATTTATGACAAACAAATGTTTTTTGTTCGCGTTAGTGAGTGGTTAAGTAAATATAAATTACCAAAACCTCGGAAAAAAAGCCCTGCAATCAATGAAGAGCGTAAATTTAAAGATATTGACGATTTATTAAAGGATTTAAAACAAAATCAAATTGATAAATCACAAAAAGTCGCTATGTTAAAGCTGAATGACGATGCATATCAGGTTATTATACGCTGGGCAGTACAGCAGGGAGCGACGGGTAATGATGAAATGTCTGTTTTATTCAGCAATAGCATCATGAAAGCCACTCTCCCTGGTCAAAGAGGACAGGACAAGGCTGACGCTAATAAAAAGGAAAGCAAGCTTAAAACAACCAGCAACGAGCCCTCATACATCAAGGCGATTGGTTGATTACAAATATTTTATCTGTCTTGGAATCATCAAAACAGAACTGTTACTCTCGAAGAGGAGATTTAGAACATGTGGTATAACGGTCTTTTAGACTTATCTGTCTGGGAAATAGTGGGCATGACCCTGCTGTTTACTCACATCACTATTGTTAGCGTTACCGTTTATCTGCACCGCTACTCCGCTCACCGCGGCCTGGAATTAGGCCCAATCCTTCGTCATTTCTTCCGTTTATGGCTCTGGCTGACAACTGGCATGGCCACTAAAGGCTGGACCGCATTGCACCGTAAACATCATGCAAAATGCGAAACCAAAGACGATCCTCACAGCCCCGTCATACTGGGTATCGGCAAAGTATTAAAAGAAGGCGCCGAACTCTATCGTGCAGGCCTGACCGAAGAAACACTGGAAAAATACGGCAAAGGCACTCCTGAAGACTGGTTAGAAAGAAAAATTTACCGTCCACATGGTCGCACCGGCATTATGCTTTTCTTAGCAATAGATGTTTTATTGTTTGGCACAGCCGGCATCACAGTATGGGCTGTTCAGATGGCATGGATTCCAATATTCGCTGCCGGTGTTATTAATGGTATCGGTCACTACTGGGGCTACCGCAACTACGAGTGTGCAGACGCTTCAACCAATATCGTGCCATGGGGCATTCTGATTGGTGGCGAAGAGTTGCATAATAACCATCACACATTCCCAAGCTCATCAAAATTATCAAGCAAATGGTATGAGTTTGATATTGGCTGGATGTATATCAATATATTCAAAATGCTTGGTTTATTAAAAATCAAACGCGTTGCACCAAAAGCCAAAACCGATACCAGCAAAAACATTATCGATACCGACACATTAACGGCTATTTTTGATAATCGTTTTCAGGTTATGGCGACGTATGCGAAAAAAGTTATCGCACCATCCGTTGATCAGGAAGCCGCGCAGGCTGATGCCAACAGCAAGCCATTGTTCAGCAAAGCAACCGCGGTTCTTTCTCGTGCAGAATCTCTGGTCACTGATCAGGACCGTCAGCGCATTCAGGAAATCATTGAACACAATGCAGTACTGAAAACTATTTACGAAAAACGTAAAGAGTTACAGGCTGTATGGCAGCAACAAGTAACAAACAATGAAGAATTGGTTAAAGCATTAAAAGACTGGATTGCAAAAGCAGAAGCAACCGGCATTCAGTCGCTTAAAGAGTTTGCAGACAGCCTGTCTCACTACACGACACAGCCCAAAGCAGCTTAAGTTCAGTCAGCTTACAAATAACTGACAACACAGGAAAAAAGGAGCCACAAGGCTCCTTTTTTTATGACCGAAAAAAATGACAGTTAATGAGCAACCAGCGCAGCTTCCAGCTCGGCAAAAGTGCGCGCACGTATTTCAATATCGACACTTTCACCAATTCTGCGCGCAACATCCGTCGCTGAGAACAAACCTCTGACTGACTCATGATCCACCACCAGCACATGCTGCCTGCCGGCATCATGCAAGGTGGCTACGATGTCACCTACAGAAGCCCGAACCACTTCAGGAAAACTGATCGCTTCTATCTGCTCTCTGTGGGTCATTATTTCCTGCACAATAATATCCTGCCGACTACCCCCATGCTCACGCAAATATGTCAGCGAACGCTCACCGAGAATATCCGTCGAAGTAATCAGACCTGCTAGCTGGTTATCACTGTCCGTGACGAACAATAACCTGACACCACACAGAATCATTTTATTTTCCGCATCCGTAATCGATGCCGTTGGACTAATGGTATACGCCTTGGCATGCTGCAAATCAGTCATAACTTCTGTTGCCGGTGATGTTCTGGAAACAATAGCGCGTTCAGCGTCAGCTTTTAATGATATACCTTGCTGAATTTTTGAATGAGAGAGGGAAGTAAAGTGATTTGACATAATCTATCTCCTGACAGGCAGTGAAATAACATTAATATTTACTATAAAGACGGCCCTCACTATTTACCAAACAGTTTTATTTATCAGTATCAATTACTCCTTCCTATCACTGCTCACTTATTTATAAATTCGACTAAACTAATACAGACCACCCGCATTCAATCCAATAATATTATTACTGCTTTATAACTAGAAAAAACCTGCGTCGCGGTGAAATTGCTATTTTAAAAATGTAACAAAAGATCATTCTCTTAATAAACTATCGCCAGATTGCAAAAGAGGCGAATTAAACGTTCAAAGTTTATATATGACAAAAGGCTTTACACATGTAAATGACATCAGTAAAAATGGAAGCAAGTTTCTGGTTTCTGAAAAGTGTCTTATACTTGAGATATGATCAAACTTACGGTTAATGACAGAGAAGTCGAGCTGGAAGAAGGCTCAACACTATTGGACGCAAGCAGAGAAGCCGGCGTTTATATTCCGACACTTTGTCACTATCCCCGCCTGCCTTGTCACGGCGTGTGCCGAATATGTCTTGTTGATGTTGAAGGCGAATCCCGACCGCAACCAGCCTGCATTACAAAAGCCAGACCCGACGATGTCATACAAACAGATTCAAAAGAACTACAGGCATTTCGTAATACGGATGCGCAGTGGTTGCTGGCACGCCATCCAAATGACTGCATACGGTGCGAAGTCAATGGCGCTTGCAAGCTGCAGAACTTTGTCAGCGAAAACCAGCTTGAAGATAGCTGGGAAAAAATACCCAGAGGCTCTTCAGAGCACCCAGAACATCATCTGACTGATCATACATCTCCCAGCATCTGGCGAGACCTGTCCAAGTGTATTGAATGCGGCTTGTGTGTTGAAGCTTGTGGCGATGCCGGTCAGCAGCAACATGTCATTGGATTTGCAGAACGCGGCTCAGGCCGCTTGCCGGTTACTGTTTTTGATCAGTCTCTGGCTGACACCAAATGCATCTCCTGTGGCCAGTGCACGCTGGTATGTCCGGTCGGGGCTTTAATTGAAACACCGCACTGGCATGAGGTTCTTCATACGCTTGATGCACACAGGCGTATATCTGCCGTACAGGTGGCGCCTGCAACGCGCGTGGCCATCAGTGAAGAGTTCGGCATGACCCCCGGCACGGTAAGTACCGGCAGAATGATCAATGCCCTCAGACAACTTGGCTTCGACTACGTATTTGATACCAATTTTGCAGCTGATTTAACAATCATGGAAGAAGGCACCGAGCTACTGACAAGACTGAAAAGCACGGATAAAAACCAGAACAAG
>Ga0316205_10003529_pt1 | contig 14686 bp, 17 predicted proteins | sample 3monthpyrite_MG_FD_204941 | JGI IMG/M metagenome (GOLD analysis project Ga0316205, IMG submission 204941) | Microbial mat bacterial communities from mineral coupon in-situ incubated in ocean water Damariscotta River, Maine, United States -... | ecosystem: Environmental > Aquatic > Marine >... | reverse complement strand
GGCGACGGCGCCGGCCATATCCGGCACCCGCTGCCAGGTGTCGCCGGGTTCCGGTTGCCACGGTGGGCGCGTCAGGGCGATCAGCGGCACACCGGCTTGTTGCGCGGCGCGCACGGCGTTGGTGCTCATTTGCGCGGCAAAGGGATGGGTGGCATCGACCAGATGGGTGATGACATGGTCTTGCAGGTAATCGACCAGCCCCGGCACGCCGCCAAAGCCGCCAATGCGCACCGGGATGGGCTGTTGCCGCGGACGCTCGACCCGGCCCATATAGGACAGGGTGGCCGGGATGCCTGCATCGGCCAGGGCGCGGCACAGGGCGCTGGCCTCGGTCGTGCCGCCAAGGACAAGGACGTTTGGCATGGCTGAGGCTCCGCAGTGGCTGACGATCATCGGGTTGGGCGAGGATGGACCGGAAGGCTTGCCGCCCGCAAGCCGCGATGCGCTGGCCGGGGCCGAGATCGTGATGGGCGCGGCGCGGCATCTGGCCCTGTTGCCGGGGTTGCGGGCCGAGCGCGTCACATGGCCGGTGCCCTTTGCCGACGGCATCCCGCAGCTGCTGGCCTGTCGGGGCAAGCGGGTAGTGATGCTGGCGTCGGGTGATCCGTTCTGGTTCGGCGCGGGCACGGTGCTGGCGCGGCATCTGGCGCCAGAGGAATGGCGCGCCTTTCCGGGGACGTCCGTGTTCTCTTTGGCCGCCGCGAGGATGGGCTGGGGGCTGGAGAGCACGCTGTGCCTGGGATTGCACGCAGCACCTCTGTCCCGGTTGCGCCACAGTCTGGCACCGGGGGCGCGGACGATCGTCACCTTGCGCGACGGGGCGGCGGTGGGCGAATTGGCGGCCTATCTGACCACTGAGGGTTTTGGCGCGACCGAGATGACGGTGCTGGAGGCGCTGGGCGGGCCGCGTGAAAGGGTGCGGACGATCCGGGCTGAGGCCTGCGATCCGGGCGACGCGCAGCACCCGGTGGCCTGCGCTTTGCGGGTGGCCGGCGGCGGTGCGGTGTTGACCCGGGCCAGCGGTCAGGCCGACGACCTGTTCGACCATGACGGGCAGATTTCCAGGCGCCCGGTGCGCGCGTTGGCGCTGTCGGCACTGGCGCCGCGCGCGGGCGAACGGTTGTGGGACATCGGCGCGGGGTCCGGGTCCATCGGCATCGAATGGTTGCTGAGCGAGCCGTCAACGCAGGCGATTGGCTTTGAGGCCGATCCGGACCGCGCCGCCCGTGCCCGCGCCAACGCCGCACGGCTGGGGGTGGAGCGGTTGCAGATCATAGAGGCGCGCGCGCCCGAGGGGTTGGAGGGCCCGCCCCTGCCCGATGCCGTGTTCATCGGCGGTGGGCTGTCCCAGACGCTGCTGGAGAGGCTTTACGCCTTGCTGCCCGCCGGCACGCGGCTGGTCGCCCATGCGGTGACCCTGGAGTCCGAAGCGCTGTTGGTGCAGGCGCAAGCCCAGCGGGGTGGCAGCCTGATGCGGATCGAACTGGCGCAGGCGCAGCCCATCGGGCGGTTGCGCGGCTGGAAAGCGGCCTATCCGATCGTGCAGTGGAGCGTTGTCCTGTGATCGTCGCGGGGTTCGGGTTTTCAACGCGCGCCGATGTCGCGTCTCTGGCTGACGCGCTGGCGCTGGCGCAAAATGGCCAGCCCCCCGTAACCGCGCTGGCGACATTGGCCGACAAGGCACCGCTGCTGGACGGGTTGGCGCGGGCCATGGGGGTGCCGGTGATCCCGGTCACAGAGCCCCTGCCCGACACCCCCACACGATCCGACCGATCGCTGTCCGAACGTGGCACCGGCAGCGTGGCCGAAGCCTGCGCGCTTGCCGCCGTGGGCCAAGGCGGCTATCTGCGCCAGACCCGGGTGATATCGGGGGATCGACTGGCCACCTGCGCCATCGCGCAAGGAGGAAACGCATGACAGTTCACTTCGTCGGTGCCGGCCCCGGCGCGCCGGACCTGCTGACCCTGCGCGGGCGCGATATCATCGCCGCGTGTCCGGTCTGCCTGTATGCCGGGTCGCTGGTGCCCGAGGCGATTCTGGGCCATTGCCCAAAGGGCGCGCGGATCGTCAACACCGCGCCATTATCGCTGAATCAGATCATGGACGAGATCCGCGCGGCGCATGACGCCGGGCAGGACGTCGTGCGGCTGCATTCGGGTGATCTGTCGCTCTATTCCGCGATGGGCGAACAACTACGCCGCCTGCGGGCGCTGGGCATCCGCTATACCGTCACGCCCGGTGTTCCGGCCTTTGCCGCCGCCGCTGCCGCGCTGGGGGCGGAGCTGACCCTGCCCGGGCTGGCACAATCGGTCGTGCTGACGCGCACGCCGGGCCGCGCCAGTGTGATGCCTGAACACGAGACACTGACCAATTTCGCCGCCACCGGTGCGACACTGGCGATCCATCTGTCGATCCACAACCTGGCGCAAACCGTGGCGGATCTGACCCCGGCCTACGGCCCCGATTGCCCGGTGGCGGTGGTCTGGCGGGCCAGTTGGCCCGAACAACGCATCGTGCGCGGCACGCTGGCCACCGTGGAGGCCCTGATCGCGGGCAGCATGGAGCGCACGGCGCTGATCCTGGTCGGCCCGGCGCTGGCCGCCGAAGGGTTCGAGGAAAGCTGCCTTTACGCCACCGATTATGACCGCCGCTTCCGCCCGCAAACGGCCGAGTCGGTCTATGCCAACAGCAAGGAATGACCATGCCCGTCCCCGGATTGATGATCAGCGCGCCCGCCTCGGGCACCGGCAAGACCACGGTCATGCTGGGCCTTCTGCGCGCCCTGAGCGACGACGGGCATGTGGTGCAGCCCTTCAAATCCGGTCCCGACTACATCGACCCCGCGTTTCACCGCGCCGCCTGCGGGCGGGCCTCGTTCAATCTGGACAGCTGGGCGATGGGCGCGGGGCTTCTGGATACCATCGCCGCTGAAAGCGCAGGCGCGGATATCTGCGTCGCCGAAGGGTCGATGGGGCTTTATGACGGTGTGGCCTTTGCGGGGGCAACCGGCCATGGCTCCAGCGCCGAAACGGCGCGGCGCATGGGGTGGCCCGTGGTGCTGGTGGTGGATGTATCAGGGCAGGCGCAAAGTGCGGCGGCGGCCGCGCTGGGCTTTGCCCGCTACGCGCCCGATCTGCCCTTTGCAGGGGTCATCCTGAACCGTGTCGCCAGCCCCCGGCATGAACGCCTGACGCGGCTGGGGATGGAGGCGGCGGGGTTGACGGTTCTGGGATCCTTGCCCCGGCGCGGCGACCTGAAACTGCCTGAGCGGCATCTGGGGCTGGTGCAAGCCGCCGAGCACCCGGATCTGGACCGGGCGATTGCCGATTATGCGGCCTTTCTGCGCGAGAATGTCGATCTGGGCGCGATCCGGGCGGCGGCGGCGCAAGGTGGGGTGAAACCCCACCCTACGGGCCTGCCAAGGCCCCCCGCGCAGCATATCGCGCTGGCGCAGGACGCGGCGTTTTCCTTTGCCTATCCGCATCTGGTGGAAGGCTGGCGGCGCGCGGGCGCGCGGATCACGCCGTTTTCGCCGCTGGCCGACGAGGCCCCGGCGGCGGACGCCGATCTGGTCTGGCTGCCCGGGGGCTACCCCGAGTTGCATGCCGGGATGCTGGCCGCGGCCGAAACCTTCCGCGCCGGGCTGCGCAATCATGCGCAGTCGCGCCCGGTGCATGGCGAGTGCGGGGGCTACATGGCGTTGGGCGAGGCGCTGATCGACAAGCAAGGCGTGCGGCACCGGATGGCCGGGCTGCTGGGGCTGGTGACCAGCTATGAGACGCGCAAGATGCATCTGGGATATCGGCGCGCCGAACTGACTGCGCCGATGCCGGGCTTCGATGTCGGCGCCGCGCTGCGCGGGCATGAGTTTCATTATTCGACGATTCTGGATCAGCCCGACGCCCCGCTGGCCCGCGTGAGCGATGCCGAAGGCGCGCTGGTGCCTGAGACCGGGTCCCGGCGCGGGAATGTTTCGGGCACGTTCTTTCACCTGATCGCGCAGGATGACAGCGGTGCCGGGGGCCAGCCCCCGATCGCCGCTGGCGATCCCCCCCGGGATATTTAGGAGCACAAAGATGCAGGGGTTCGTTTCTTTTGTCGGCTCTGGTCCCGGTGATCCGGAGTTGCTGACGCTCAAGGCGGTGAACCGGCTGAAGGCCGCCGATGCGGTTTTGTTCGATGATCTGTCGGCCGGCCCGATCCTGGATTTCGCGCGTCCCGGGGCCGATCTGGTGGCGGTGGGCAAACGCGCCGGGCGGCCGTCACCACGGCAGGATCATGTCAGCCGGTTGCTGGTGGATTACGCGCGCGGGGGCACGCGGGTGGTGCGGCTGAAATCCGGCGATCCGGGCATATTCGGGCGGCTGGAGGAGGAGATCACGGTGCTGCGGGCGGCCGGGATCGGGTTCGAGATCATTCCCGGCGTGACCTCTGCCTCGGCGGCGGCGGCGGCGGCGGGCATTCCGCTGACCCGGCGGATGGAGGCCCGGCGCGTACAATTTGTCACCGGCCATGACGTGAGCGGCGGCTTGCCCGAGGGGCTGAACCTGGCCGCGCTGGCGGACGGGGCGGCGACAACCGTTGTGTTCATGCCCAAGCGCACCTTCGCCCGGTTCGCCGCGCTGCTGACCGACGCTGGGCTTCCGGGCGACACCCCCGCGCTGCTGGCCGAAAATGTCAGCCATCCGGATCAGCGGCTGACCCGCTCGACCGTGGCGGCCTTGGCGCGCGATCTGGGCGCGGACGACAGCCGGGCGCCGGCGCTGATCCTGTATGGGGCGCTGGCCGGGTCATGAAGGTCACGCTGTGCCAATCCTGCGCGCTGGGCGCCGGTGGCTTTGCGGCGACGCTGGACGCGGCACTGCGCGAGGCCGGTGTCGCGGCGACCGTGGCGACGGTAGACTGCCTGTCGGGCTGCACGCGGCCCTCTGCCCTGTCGTTTCGCGCGACGGGAAAGACGGCCTATCTGTTCGGAACCCTGACCGGGGCCGACCTGCCCGAACTGGTGATCTTCGCACGGGCCTATGCCGACAGCCCGGATGGCGGTTTTGCCGATGCCCGGGTGTTCGGCGCCTTGCGGTTCAAGGTGATGGCCCGGATTCCGGCGTAATCCCCGAGTGACTCGCGTCGGCCACTCCGCCGCGCGGTCGGTGTCGCAAACCGATGCCCTTGTGCCGCGATCTGCCTTGACCGGGTTGCGCCGACCTGCGACAAGTCTGGGATCAGGTGCCCGAACGGGCTTGATCGGGAATGGGGTGAAGGCCGTGCGCCGAACCCCCAGCCGCCCCCGCGACTGTAAGCGGTGAGCTGGCTGTCCGTGACCACTGCCCGCAAGGGTGGGAAGGGGACAGCACGCGAAGAACCGCAAGCCAGGAGACCGGCCTGTGACCCAACCAAATACCGTCGGAGGGACGGCAAGGAGAACGAGATGAACACGACGACCCAGACCGCTGCCCCATCCCTGCTGGCCCCGGCTTTCGCCATGGCCCTGATCGGCCTTTCCGCGATGTTCGTGGCGGGTGTCGCGCAATCGGCGACCATGCATGACGCGGCGCATGACATGCGTCACGCCACCGGCTTTCCCTGCCACTGAGGCAACCGAGCCCCATGTTTCAGAAAATGATGACCGGCGCGTTGATCGCCGGTATTGGAGCGGGGCTGTTCGCGGCCTTGCTTCATTTCGTGTTCATTCAGGACTTGCTCCTGTTGGGCGAACGCTATGAATCGGGCGAGATCGTCCATTTCGTGGCACCGGGTGCCGAGGCGCCGGCAACCGCACCGCAAAACGCCCCCGCCAGCGATCCCGGCCAGGTCGCGCAGGCCGATGACGGAACAGACGGCACGGTCCTGCGGAACGCGCTGACGGTGGGATTCACGGTCGTGCTCTATACGGCGTTCGCCAGCTTGCTGATCGCGGGCTTTGCCGTCGCCACGCAGATGGGGCGCCGCATCGATGCGACGCAGGGCCTGCTCTGGGGTGTAGCCGGGTTTGCGGCGATCCACATGGCCCCCGCGATGGGCCTTGCTCCGAATTTGCCGGGCACGATGGGCGCCGATATCGCCGACCGCCAGATCTGGTGGTGGGCGACCGTCATCGCCACCGGATCGGGCCTGGGCATGATCGCCTTTGGCCGCTCGGTTCCGCTGGCGGTGGCTGGCATCCTGCTGATCCTTGCGCCACACCTTGTCGGCGCGCCGATGCTGGACGGATATTTCAGCCCTGCCCCGGCGGAACTGGGCGCGCAATACGCGACGCGCGTGCTGGGCGTCGCACTGGCGTCCTGGTCCTTGCTGGGCTGGCTGGCGGGGTGGCAATGGTCACGCTTGACCTGATCGGCATCGGCACCGGCAACCCGGATCACGTGACGCTGGAGGCGATTCGCGTGATGCGCCAGGCCGATCTGATCCTGCTGCCGCGCAAGGGTGACGCCAAGGCCGATCTGGCCGACCTGCGGCGTCAGATCTGCGCGGTGCATCTGGATGATCTGTCACCGATCACCGAGTTCGACCTGCCGACGCGCGACAGCCGCGCCGATTACCTGGGCGCGGTGAATGACTGGCACGACGCCATCGCGCGGGCCTGGCTTGACACCATCGACACCCGGCTTCCGACTGGCGGGCGCGTGGCGCTGCTGGTGTGGGGCGATCCGTCGCTTTATGACAGCACCTTGCGCATTGCCGAGCGTTTGGGACGCACCCGCGCGCTGACAACCCGCGTTGTCCCCGGCGTCACCAGCCTGTCGGTGCTGACGGCGGCGCATGGCGTTCCGCTCAATGATCTGGGCGCGCCGGTGGTTATCACCACGGGCCGCCAACTGCGCGAGACCGGCTGGCCGGCGGGCACAATGGCCGTGGCCGTCATGCTGGACGCGGGCGGTGCCTTCATGGCGGTGCCGCAGGACGGGGTGCATATCTGGTGGGGCGCTTACCTGGGCATGGCGCATCAGGCGCTGATCCAGGGACCGCTGGCCGAGGTCGCGGACCGGATCATCCAGACCCGCGCTGAACTGCGCGAGCGCCACGGATGGATCATGGATATCTACCTGCTCAAACGCGGCGACGGCTGAGAATGTCGCCGGCCCTGGCTGTCAGGCGTGGTTGCCAGATGGGACGCAGGCGATCAGACTGCGCCTGAAGCCAACGCCGTGCCGGAGCCTTCATGTTCGATCCGCAGACCAATGCCTATCTGGCCGATCTGGCCGCCAACAACACCCGTGACTGGTTCACCGCGAACCGGGCGCGCTATGAGGCCCACTATCTGGCCCCGGCCAAAGCCTTTGCCGACGCTTTCGCCGCGCAGATGGAACGGCGCAGCGGCGCGCCGGTGGACATCAGGCTGTTTCGCATTCACCGTGATGTGCGCTTCGCCAGAGACAAGACCCCCTACAACCCGCATATCCATATCGCCTGGCGCAACCCGGGCGCGGCGCTGTGGTGGATGCTGGGGCTGGAGGTGGAGGCGCTGGTCATCGGATTGGGCTGTTTCGGCTTTGACAAGGACAGGCTGGATCACTGGCGCCGGTTGGTGGACAGCCCGGCCGGGGCCGAGCTGAAAGCCATCACTCAGGGTCTGACAGGTGCCGGGATGCGGATTGATCCGCCATCGCTGAAGCGGGTGCCCGCGCCCTATGACAAGGACCACCAGCGCGGCAACCTGCTGCGACACAAGGAATTGGCGGTCTGGAACGATGCGCTGCCGCTTTCGGCGGCTTATGGCGATCAGGCACCGGCGTTTCTGGCGGCCGAAATGAACCGGTTCGAGCCGCTGCGCCAGTGGTTCAGGGCGCGGTTCTGAGGCGCGCTGGCCCAGGAAGGCGACGATAGCCCGGCCATATTTCCACAATACCAACCGAATCACCGGTGAGTCGCACTGGAACCCTGCCGCGCCGCCAGCCGAGCACGGGCGCGAAACGACCGTTTTGCGGCCCCGTCAGCCCACTGCCGCGCGGACATCGGATAACACTGCCCCAAACACGCGCGGATTCGGCCCCTTTGGGTTCTGCGCACCGTGTCCTTGCGGCTTCCGGTGCGTGTTATTGCCCGCGCCGCCGGCGCGCCGTCGCGGCCAGCTATGCGCAATTTTTTTTATTTTATTTCCTATGCTTAAGATCGATCCTTCGACCCTATTCGCCCTTGTTATCGGATAACCCGGCCCCGGTTATCGGGTTTCATCGGCTTGATTTTGTCTGACGTCGCCGAGGCGGGCAGATTGATCTCATCGGAAGCGCACAGCCCACAACACACAGACCGGCAAGCGCCAACGGACACATAGACGAGCCTTTTGTTTCAAACCGGCACACACGCCAGAACCCCAATGGAGAGACCCATGTTTGTCACCAAATCCTTTAAAGCCGCCGCCGCCGCCCTGATGATCACCGCCACCGCAGCCCCTGCGCTTGCCGGCCACAACCGGATCTGGGTTGAGCAATATGGCTGGAACAACCAGATCGGCGGCGGCCAGACGGGCAGCGGACAGCGCCTGACCGTCATTCAGGACGGTGTGTCGAACATCTCGATCAACACCCAGGATGGCGCCCGCAACGAAGCGGCGGTCGGCCAGGTCGGCTTCAACAATGGCGCCGATACCAATCAGGTTGGCGCCCGCAACAGCGTCGGCATCGCCCAGATCGGCGCCCGCAACAACGCCGCCGTTGGCCAGTATGGCTGGAACAACGCCACCGCCATCGTTCAGAACGGCACCGGCGCCTCGGCCTCGGTCATGCAGAGCGGGTCGAACAATTCGGTAGCCATCGTTCAGGACTGATCCCCGGAACCTGGCCCCAGAAACTGGCCCCAGAAACTGGCTGCGGGGGCTCCTTCCCCTCCACCCCCGCGGCCCCATTTCCCCAATCCCTTCAAGCCACAGGAGACTAAAATGCGTGCCCTTTCCCTTCGCCGCTCCCCTGCCCTGATCATGGGCCTTTCGCTGGCCGGACTCACGGCCGCAGCCTGGGGCGTTACCGCCAGCTATGCCCATACCGCCGATGACGCCAAGGACACCGCGCTGAGTTGCGAAGTCGCGCTTGAAACCGTGCGCGGCGGCACCCTGCTGACGGGTCGGGTGACCTCGGACAGCGATGTCGCGGGCACCTACACCATGGCGATCACCAGTCGCTCGAACGGCGGCTCAACTTCGATCCGGCAATCCGGCACGTTCGAGGCCGGCGCCAACCAGCCCGCGACCCTGGGCGAGACCCGGCTGATGGGCCGCCCGGCCAGCCAGACAGTCGATCTGGAAATCACCGTCAACGGTCAGCGCGTGACCTGCGATCAGGCCGAACTCTGACCCCGGCCCCTTGCGGCGGGGAACCCCCGCCCCGCCGCAGCCCAGAACCCATCGTCGCACCCCTCTTCTTTGATCCAACCTTTTGCCAAGGAACTCCATCATGAAAACGTTTGCTTTTGCTGCCGCCATCGCCTCTGCCGTTGCCCTGCCCATGGCCCCCGCCATGGCCGGCGGTCAGGTCTCCGTCAACATCGCCCCGTCGAATGCCGAGGAAGCCCAGGCGCTGCGCCTTGGACTGGCGTTCTTCGCGCTGGCCCAGGACATGGACGCCAATGGCCAGGTTACACAGAACGGCGTGAACAACGCCGCCGGCCTGTATCAGGGTGGCCCCAACAACCGGGCGATCATCTACCAGGATGGCCGCAACAACCAGGGAACGATCACCCAGACGGGCGGCAACAACACCTATGGCCTGTTCCAGTTCGGCGACAACACCAGCAGCAATATCCAGCAGACCGGCGGCCAGACGGGGCTGACCCTGCAATTCGGCTGGTAAGCCCACCCTCGATTTTCAGCACCATTCGGGCGGTCCGCACGCGGGCCGCCCTTTTTTCAGGCGCAGATCAGCAGGGCGCGGAAATCATTGACATTGGTCAGCGTGGGGCCGGTGATGACCTGCGCGTCAAGGCCGGCGAAAAAGCTGTGGGCATCGTTGTCGGCAAGCGCCAGATCCGGGTCCAGACCGATGGCGCGGGCCTTTGCCACAGTGTCCGGGCCGATGACCGCGCCCGCCACGTCCGCCGCGCCATCGACACCGTCCGTATCGCAAGCCAGCGCGTAAACGCCCGGCGCGCCGTTCAGCGCCAGCGCCAGTGCCAGGCAGAACTCGGCGTTCGGCCCGCCGATACCGTCGCCGCGGCGGGTCACCGTCACCTCGCCGCCCGACAACAGCAGAACCGGCGGGTCATCGGGCTTCAACCTGGCCCGGATGCCCAGAGCCTGTTCGGCCTGCGCGGCGGCCAGATCGCGCGCCTCGCCCTCCATCGCGTCACCCAGAATGTGAACCGTGATACCCAGCGCGCGGGCCCTGTCCGCGGCGGCCTCCAGCGATTGCGACGGCGCGGCGAAGATGCGGTTCTCGACCCGGCTCAGCCGCCGATCGCCGGGCGCAAGAACACCGCTGCCCTGCGCCAACGCCTGTTGCGCGGCGGCGGGCAGGGTGATGTTCCAACGCTGAATGACCGCGCGCGCGTCATCGACACTCGACGGATCCCCCACCGTGGGGCCGGAACCGATGAACGCCGGATCATCGCCCGGCACATCGGAGATCATCAGGCACAGCATCCGCGCCGGAAACGCCGCCGCCGCCAACTGCCCGCCCTTCACCCCGCTCAGATGCTTGCGCAGCACGTTCATGCGGCCGATCGGCGCGCCCGAGGCCAGCAGCGCGGCATTGACCGCCTGCTTGTCGGCCAGCGTCATGGGGGGCGCCGGGGCGATCAGCAGCGATGACGCCCCGCCCGAGATCAGCGCCAGAACGAAATCATCCGGCCCCAGCCCCGCCAGCAGGTCCAGCATCCGCCGCGTCGCCGCCAGCCCCGCCTGATCGGGCACCGGATGCGCGGCCTCGACGATCTCGATACCCCGGCACGGGCGCGCGTAGCCGTAGCGCGTGATGACCAGCCCCTCGCACGGGCCCCATTCGGCTTCGACCGCTTCGGCCATGCGCGCGCTTGCCTTGCCCGCGCCGACCACCAGCACCCGGCCCTGTGGGCGCGCGGGCAGATGGGTGGACAGCGCGCGCATCGGATCTGCCACGGCGACGGCCTGGTCGAACAGGTCACGCAGAAGGGTTTCGGGGGTGAAGGTCATTGTCTCGCCTGTGGTGGGGTCTTGTGACGGCAATTTGCCTTTGAAAAGCCGGCAAGGCCAGCTTCAATGGGTCGAAGCGCCACCGGCCGCGCGGTGTGCAAAAAAGTGCATCTGTCAAAACTTATTTCTTGCAATACAGCCTTCATGTTGCACTATAGCGCACACATCCAGCTTGGGAGGGCTGCGCTGACTCGGGCGAACCCGGTGACAGCGATCAGGGAGAAGCGACATGAACCAGAATGCAGCGGCCTATTTCGTCGACCGCCACCTGTCCGAAGGACGGGGCGGCAAGATTGCGTTTCAAGAGGCGGACGGCGACCGGCGCGTCCTGAGCTACGGCGAATTGGCCGATCAAAGCGCGCGTTTCGCCGATGCGCTGACCCGGCATGGTGTGCGCCGCGAAGAACGCGTGGCGATGATCGTGCGCGATCAGATCGAATTTCCCATCGCCTTCTGGGGGGCCATGAAGGCCGGGGCGATTCCCGTGCCGCTGAACACATTGCTGGCCGCGCCGGTCTATGACGCCATCCTGAAAGACAGCCGTGCCGCAATCCTGCTGGTCTCAGGCCAGATGTGGGACACCGTGAAGCCCGCGCTGGCGGGGAATGCCTATCTGCGCCGCGTCATCGTGATCGGGGACGCACCCGAAGGGGGTGATAGCTACGCCGGTTTCGTGGCGGGCGCCGAACCCGCGCCCACGGTGGAGGCGCATGAAGACGAGTTGGCCTTCTGGCTGTATTCCTCGGGCTCGACCGGCGCGCCGAAGGGCGTGCGCCATGTCCACGCCAGCCTGAAGGCCACCGCCGACACCTTTGGCGCGCAGGTGCTGGGTATTCGCGAAGACGACATCGTCTATTCCGTGGCCAAGATGTTCTTTGCCTATGGGCTGGGCAACGCCATGTCCTTTCCCATGTCTGTGGGCGCCACGACCATTCTGTTCGGTGGCCGCCCGACGCCCGACGCGGTGCTGGACATCATGGCGCGGCATCGCCCGACGCTGTTTTGCGGGGTGCCAACCCTGTTCGCGGCCGTGGTCGCCGCGCAGGAAAAGCGCGGCACCGCCCCCGACCATGCCATCCGCCTGTGCACTTCGGCCGGCGAGGCGCTTCCGCGCGATATCGGCCAGCGTTGGGAAAAGCTGTGGGGGGCCGAGATCGTCGACGGGGTCGGCAGCACCGAAATGCTGCACATCTTCCTGTCCAACCGGCCCGGGCAGATCGCCTATGGCACCTCGGGGACGGCGGTGCCGGGATACGAGGTGCGGCTGGTCGATGAGAACGACGCCGATGTGCCGCAGGGCGAGGTGGGCGAATTGCTGGTGCGCGGCCCGTCCAGCGCCGATGGCTACTGGAACAAGCGTGACAAGTCGGCATCGACCTTTCAGGGCCATTGGACCCGCACGGGCGACAAATATGAACAGGATGCCGATGAGCGCTTCGTCTACTGCGGGCGCACCGACGACATGTTCAAGGTCAGCGGCATCTGGGTGTCGCCGTTCGAGGTCGAACAGGCGCTGATCGAGCATCCCGCCGTGCTGGAAGCCGCCGTGGTGGCCCGCGCCGACGATCAGAACCTGCTGAAGCCGGCGGCGTTCATCGTGCTCAAGGACGGGGCAGAACTGGAAACCGACGCGCTGAAGGAGCAGATCAAGACCAAGATCGGCATGTGGAAATACCCGCGCTGGATCACCGTCGTCGATGAACTGCCCAAGACCGCCACCGGCAAGATCCAGCGGTTCAAGCTGCGCGATCAGGCGGGTGCGTGATGGGTCTTGACTGGAACGCCGGCAAGGGGCGGTTGACGGCGGGCGGCAAGGCGCTGGAATGGGCGTCCTGGGGGCTGCCCGAAACCGGCAAGCCGGTGATCGTGCTGCTTCACGAAGGTCTGGGCTGCGTCGCGCTGTGGCGTGACTTTCCGGCGCGGCTGGCGCGGGCCACGGGCTGCGCGGTTGTTGCCTATTCGCGGCAGGGCTATGGCCAGTCGGACCCCGCCGATTTGCCCCGCCCGGTCGATTACATGACGCAGGAAGCCATGGACGTTTTGCCCGATGTGCTGAACGCGTTGGGCGCGGACAGCGTGATCCTGATAGGCCACAGCGACGGCGCGACGATTGCCGCCGAATACGCCGGGCGCGTGGCCGATCACCGGGTGCGCGGCCTGGTCCTGATGGCGCCGCATGTGTTCACCGAACCGATGGGGCTGGCCGAAATCGCCCGCGCCCGCATGATGTTCGACGACACCGATCTGAAGGACCGCATGGCGCGTTATCACCGTGACGCGCAGGCCACTTTCACCGGCTGGAACGACGCTTGGTTGAACCCCGAATTCGCGGCGTGGAACGTGGCGGATGTGATCGACTACATCCGCATTCCGGCGCTGGTCATTCAAGGCCAGCAGGACCAATACGGCACCCGCGCGCAGGTCGATGAGATCGCCGACCGATCCTATGCGCCGGTCGAGGTCCTGATGCTGGACGATTGCCGCCATTCGCCGCATCTGGACCAGCCCGATGCGGTGTTGGACGCCGTGTCAGGGTTCACCAGCCGTCTGACCCGGATCGAGCAGGCCGATGTGCGGCCTCGCTAGGCACGGCGCATGACCGGCGCGCTTCGTCTGCCGCCCCGGCCCCACCTGCCGGGGCGCACGCCGCGCCCGGACGCGGCGCCGTTCGGCGCGCTCAAGGCCCCGCTTGCGGATTGCGCGAGCCTGGCCGATTTTCAGCACAGCGCGGCGTTCCGGGCCGGGTTCGCGTGTTTCGATCAAGGCTATTTCTGGGAGGCGCATGAATGCTGGGAAGCCGTCTGGATCCGTCTGCCCCCGGCATCGCGCGAGCGTCAACTGGTGCAGGCCCTGATCCAGCTTGCCAACGCGCGGCTGAAGGCGGCCATGGGAAACGCCGCCGCCAGCATGCGGATCCTGGAACGCGCACGCGTCGCCTGGGACGCGGCCTTCAGCGGCGGGAAAGCCCGTGTCTTTGGTGTTTCAGAGTCGGATTGGGCTGATTATCTTGCCAAATAGGCACTATAATGCATATCTTTTGATGCGATTCGGCCCAAGATGGGGATTTACGGCGCCTCTTTTTGGCATTATTGTGCAACTATTCGAATCCAAACCAGACAGGAGGCTCCGGTGGCCAAAGTGATTGATTTCCAGACCGACCCGTCCCGCTACCGCCATTGGCGCGTTGACTATGACGGCGCCGTCGCCAACCTTTTCATGGATGTGGATGAGGATGGCGGGCTGTTCGATGGCTACCAGCTGAAGCTGAACTCCTACGATCTGGGCGTCGATATCGAACTGGCCGATGTGGTCCAGCGGATGCGGTTCGAACACCCCGAGGTCAAGGTCGTGGTGATGCGCTCGGCCAAGGACAAGGTGTTCTGCGCCGGGGCCAATATCCGGATGCTGGGCGGCGCCGATCACGCCCACAAGGTGAACTTCTGCAAATTCACCAACGAGACCCGCAACACGTTCGAGAATGCCGAAGCGGATAGCGGCCAGAAATACATCGCAGCGATCAAGGGTGCCTGCGCGGGGGGGGGGTATGAACTGGCGCTGGCGTGCAACCATATCATGCTGACCGATGAC
>Ga0316205_10003528_pt1 | contig 14689 bp, 10 predicted proteins | sample 3monthpyrite_MG_FD_204941 | JGI IMG/M metagenome (GOLD analysis project Ga0316205, IMG submission 204941) | Microbial mat bacterial communities from mineral coupon in-situ incubated in ocean water Damariscotta River, Maine, United States -... | ecosystem: Environmental > Aquatic > Marine >... | reverse complement strand
ATACCGTGTTTTACGTCTGTGTGGTGGAGATACAGGATTTGCTGCTGCAATGACCTATGATTTTGAAGTGTACTCTGCGGCGCAAGAAAAATGGCTGGAGGTGAGTTCAGTTTCAAGATTCGACACCTTCCAATCTTCACGACTCAAGTTACGATTTAAGAATGCGGATAAGAAAAGTCAATTGTGTCATACCTTAAATGGTTCTGCATTGGCCTTGCCCAGAATTGTCGCTGCTTTACTGGAGAATCATCAAACAGAGGATGGTGTAAATATCCCTGAAGTATTGCATAAATACACAGGATTTAAAACGATTTAGAGATAAAATGAACGTTACATTGTAACGGCTTTCTTGTTTTTCGTTTATTCCGTATGAACTATTTCATATTCTCACTATTTTTTATTGCTTCGGCTTTTTCAGCTTCTGCTCAAACAGATACACTTTCTGTCTATTTTGAATACAACTCTGATGAGGTTTCGAAGGATCAAAAAGGCTTGCTACAGGCAGTCTCATCAACTGATTTTATTCTTCTCCTTGAGGGACATTGCGATACCACTGGATCAATAAGTTACAATCAAAGACTTGCGCAGCGTAGGGTGAATAGCGTAAGTCTTTTAATGGGAAATGCGTCGATAAAGAGATCACAAGTTGTTGGTGAGAAAGTGGCAGCACAATCGAACAATTATAGCGCAGAAAAATTCAGACGGGTTGATGTTATCTATTCAAAAATTGAGGAGGATGAGCCGCTCCCAGTAGTTGATGCTCCAGTAGTTGTAGAAGAAACATCTGAAGTTTCGAAGGTGATCCAATCCTTTGAAAATTTTCTAACTGATCCCGAAAAGAAGGATGAAGTCATTCAACTCTCCATTTTGTTTTATTCAAATTCGGGACAGTATACACAAGAATCAGAAGCCGAGTTGTGGGCACTGTTTGATTTTTTGCATTACAACCCAGATATTGATATCCATATTCGTGGTCATATATGCTGTGTGAAGTTCATGGATTGGGACGATATTTCGGAAAGGCGAGCGAGAACGGTGTATGACTTTTTAAAGGATCGCTCAATCAATCCGCGCCGAATGACGTTTGCTGGCTATGGAACTTCAGTTCCCTTTAAATCTCCAGAAATTACAGAGGAGGATCGAAAACTGAATAGACGGGTTGACATAATTTTCTCCAAAACAAAGTAAAGTTATTTTACTCACCTAAATCTTTTACTTTTATATCTATGAAGTTCATACTGAGCATATTTATGTTTGTAGGATTGATGTCCTGCTCAGATTTAAGTCGCCCTGATCAACTGCAGCGTCTTGAAATTTTGAATGATTCTATCGACAGTATGGAGGTCTTGATTTCTGAAAGTGAACCTAGCGATTTGGATGCGATGATTCAATTATCTCAGGAAGTTTCAGGAAAATTTGAGCAGTTGGGTCTCGATACGATTGATTACGAATTTGCGATTCGCCTGGATAGATTTAAGCGAATGGGGACGAGTTGTGCTAAAGTGAAGTTTTCTTTTGAGCAACAAAAATTGGATCTTGAAGAGGAGAGAACCGCCGTGGAGAACCTTATCAATGATATTAATGCGGGAAATGGTCGTCGAGACAAATACGATGAGTATATTGCATTCGAAGAGGAGAAAGTAGCAAAACTGAGTGTACGTTTGAATGAATACTTGGATGAACTGAATGAAGCGATTGATGCCTATGATGAATTGAGCATTCTCCTATTGAGTGAAATCAATGAACGATCTGCTCAGAATGAGGTACAGTAATTGTTAGAAATTGGAGAATGAAAAAAATAATTTTAATTCTTGTGTTGATTTTGGGGCCTTTGATGTCTATCGGACAGACAACGGATCAACAACTGGCGCAGCACTATTATGGGAAGGGGGAATTCGACAAAGCCTTGATTTATTACGAGCGCTTGTACGAAAACGATCAATCAAAATTCACGTTTACAAGGTACTTAGAGTGTCTTACCGAAACTGGAGATGACAAAACAGCCGAAAAGTTGTTGAAGAAGGCGGTAAACAGAAATCGGTACGATAATGAATATTCAATTTTACTGGCGAAATTCTATGAAGAACGCGGTGAAGTAGAAGAGGCGAACACAATCTACAATGATCTCATTGAGGATCTAACGCCAAGTTCACGAAGCATAATTGCCTTGTATAACCTATTCAAATCGCAGAGCAAACCAGAACTGGCGTACAAAACTTTGGTGAAAGGACGGAAGCTATTGAAGAAGTCGTATCCACTCAATTTTCAATTTGCCGAGTATTATGGATCTCAAGGAGAGACGGAAAAGATGATGGATGAATACCTGGGGATGATTGATTATCATCAGTCGTACATGGATGATATCCAAAATATTTTAGCGGCTCAAATTGACTTTTCGGAAGAGGATTCCAAGGAATATCAGTTGTTGAAGACTGCATTGATAGAGCGTACACAGAAGAGTCCAGATGACTTGAGTTATGCGCAAATGCTCACGTGGTTATTTATTCAACGCCAAAACTTTACAGCTGCCTTAGTACATATAAAGGCGATGGATAAGCGCTCGAAAGCAAATGGTAGACAAGTGTTTGATTTTGGAAACATCTGCGTTGAAAACAAGGCTTTTTCCGTGGCGAGAAAGTCCTTTCGCTATGTTGTCGATTTGGGAGAGGAGAGTAACTATTTCATGCGCGCACAAAATGCTTTGCTAAATGTCAGCTTTCTGGAGGTAACCACACGTAGAGATTTCGATCAGAATGAATTGAATGAAATCACAAAGAACTACACGGATGTACTCGATATTTACGGTAAGAAGAGGGCCACTTTACCATTGATCTTGGAATTGGCGCATATTCAGGCTTTTTACGCAAATCAAGGACAAAATGCAATTAAATTGTTGGAAGAAGCACTTCTATTCCCAGGATTGACGGACATGCAAAAGGCGGAGATCAAAATGCAACTGGCAGATATTCATGTCCTTCACGGGGATGTTTGGGAAGCGTCGTTGTTTTACATGCAAGTCGACAAGGATTTTAAGTACGAACCAATTGGACACGAAGCGAAGTTTAAGAATGCGCGTATTTTCTACTACGATGGCGAGTTTGATTTTGCACAGTCGCAATTGGATGTATTGAAACAATCAACCTCAAAATTGATTGCAAATGATGCATTAAAGCTCTCTCTCTTGATTACGGATAATTTCGGATTGGATAGTAATTATACCGCAATGTCCCAATTTGCACGTGCTGATTTATTGATCGAGCAACATCGTTATGACAAAGCGTACGAATTGTTTGATTCAATTATGAAGGAGTTCCCAGCCCACAGTTTGGGAGATGAAATCCTGCTAAAGAAAGCTTATGCAATGCAGTTAAGGGGGCAGTGGAACGAAGCCATTGAACAATTAGAGCGTTTGCTGAAATTACACAAGGCGGATATCCTTGCAGATGATGCTTTGTTTCAGTTGGGTGACATCTATCAAAATCACTTGATGAATAACGCGAAAGCTGCTGAGTATTACCGAATAATCTTATTCGATTATAAGGGCAGCCTGTACTCCGAGGAGGCACGGAAGCGGTTTAAAGAACTGCGGGAATTCTTGCCGAACGAAGAAGTCAAGCCGACCACTTCGGGTTCTTAACATTTCTTAAGAGTTTGGGTGTAAGTTATTGGGTCGTTAATCGCTCAAAGTTGAAAATTGTATTCTATGAAAAGTGTTCTTTTTGCTACCCTTGCATCGTTTGTTTTGCTCTCTTGTTCTGCTACATCGGCGAATGATACGCATGAAAAATTGTCTCCAGAAAATTTAGAATCTTTGCAAACGGCCTATTTTGCCAGCGGATGTTTTTGGTGTGTTGAAGCTGTGTTTGAATCTGTCAATGGAGTGGAGGAAGCGGTTTCTGGCTATTCTGGTGGAGAAGCGAAGAATGCAACGTATTCCAAGGTCAGTTTGGGTAGAACGAAACATGCTGAGGCGGTAAAAGTATATTACGATTCGAGTGTAGTGAGCTTTGAAACTTTGGTGGAGGTGTTCTTCAATTCACATGATCCTACAACCTTAAATCAGCAGGGTCCAGACCGTGGAACGCAATACCGGTCGATTGCATTTTATCAGAATAACCATGAGAAAGAAGTGATCAACTCAATGATTTCATCGCTTTTGAAGAGTGGAACATTCTCTACTATCACAACACAAGTAGTGGCGTTTGATACGTTTTATGAGGCTGAGGAATATCACCAAGATTATGAACGTAATAATCCAAACAACGGATACGTGCAGAATGTTTCTCTTCCACGGTTGAATGCGTTTAAGAAAAAAATGCCAGAGGTACTTAAGTAGTTTTGTTCTTCCAGAAATCTTTAGCAAGGAATAGTTGAATTGTGTAAATTCGTGCATGCGATTTCTAATTTTTTGTCTCGTATTTCAGGTTTCCACACTGCATAGTCAGACAGTTGGTGTCGTGCAATACGAAGAAGGTGTAGCGAGTGGATATACCGTTTTGAGTCCAATGGGTTTTGATACGACCTACCTAATTGATCCTTGTGGGAATGCGATAAAGAAATGGCCCAGTGCACACAAGAACGCAATGTTTGCAGCGATAACTCCAAAAGGAACCTTAGTAAAATCAGCACTTGATCCAAACACATCGCATTTTGTGGGAGGCGGCGCATCTGGAATTCTGTTGGAGTATAATTGGGATGGAAAACTCCTATGGGAGTACAAAATATCGGACTCAACTCAACGATTACATCATGATTTAGAAGTGTTGCCAAGCGGAAATATTTTGGCTGTGGCGTGGGAAATAAAAAGCTACGAAGAATGTGTTCAAGCTGGGGGAGATCCTGAAAATGTTCCCAGCGAGGGACTTTGGTTTACGGTGGTTTATGAAATTCAGCCCGTTTATCCTGAATCAGCCAATATTGTTTGGGAATGGCATGCATGGAATCACCTTGTTCAGGATTTTGATAAGTCCGTGGATAATTTTGGTACCGTTTCCAGTTCATTTCGAAGAGTGGATATCAATAAAGGAATCAGTAAAAGGAAGGGAAAAAGAAAGGGGAAAAATGATTGGGCGCATATCAACGGAATTCACTACAATCCGACCTTGGACCACATTGCGCTCAGTGCCCCTAAGTTCAATGAAATTTGGATCATAGATCACTCAACTACCTCAAACGAAGCGGCGACTTCTGGTGGAGGAACGAGAGGGAAAGGTGGCGACTTGCTTTGGCGTTGGGGAAACCCAGCGAGCTACAACAGTGGAAGCTCGAAAGAGCAAGAACTCTTTTTTCAACACAATTGCGAATGGGTAGAAGTAGGGACGCGCTTCAAAGATCAAATTTCTGTGTTTAGTAACAGAGACCATGATGATACAGTCAAAGTCTCGAAGGTGAAAATTATTGACGCAGCTTTTGATGTGACTAAAAATGAATACCCAATGGCAAACGGTAAGTTTCTCCCGAACAAAGCAAGTTATACCTACCAACTGGTCGATTCCTTGCATTCTCCACGGATTTCGGGAGTCCAAGTTTTACCCAATGATAACCTTTTGATTTGCTCTGGTTCCAATGGCCATCTCATAGAGATCGATCGAGAAGAAAATGTGCTTTGGCAATACCTTGTTCCGATTAGTCAGAAGGGAATGATTGCTACGCAAGGCGCAACTTTACCCAAGAAAAAGAGCATATTCACTGTACACAAGTATCCATTGGATTATGAAGGATTTAAAAACCGACTCTTCAATTCTGAAGGACAGATAGAGCGATCACCAATCCCGTGTAGTGGACCGTTTGAATAAGTCTTAACGAATACTAGGTCTTCGTGAGAATCGGAAGAAAGGATTTGGATTCTGGAATTTGATATAGATCTCAGAACCACCTCTTCCGCGTGATGCTACCGTTAAGCCAGAAGTGTTAAGGTCGTAGGCATAGCCCAATGAAAATCCTGCCAATTCAATCTCTATACTTGGTGAGATCGCATCTCCAACACGGTAGTAACCACCAGCGCTGATGGCAAATCCTTGCACGTTTCCTGTGTACTTCGAACCTTCGTTGATGAGGTAACGAAACATCATTCCAATATTTATTTCTCTTGATGGTCCTTGGAAGAATGCGGTAAGTCGTGGTCTCAAGCCAAGCTTGGAATAACCAGAGGCGTAATGCAAATCGGCGTGGATCGCAATTCTTGAATAGAGTTTTTCACTCGATCCATAATATGATCTCAATTCGGGACGAGCTAAATGATGATAGGCAAAGCCAACGTGTGCGGTTGTTTTGTTAAACGAAGCAATGTTTGAAGCGGAAGTACCATATGCCCACATTGCACCTGCAGAGAAATCGAAATTACTACTATTTTCGAACGCATAATTCTCATTCGATGGCAAGAAAGGATCGTAAGCCTGACCGTTGAATTGTGAATCCCATTGGAGGTTTCCTGGAGCAATGGTTCGTTGTGCCCAACCACCCGTGAGTCCAATTGAAGCCGTGTTGTTATCGTTCATGTACAGGATACTGGAAACTGATAAGTTGATTTTCGTAGTTCCGAAATTTGTGGTTCCCGCAACATCTCTGTATGCATTGAGCGCAACTCCCATATGTGCATTTCTTCCCTTATTTTTGAAAAGTGCTCCTTCCCCGGTGAATGAGAAAGTATTGTATGGGTTGGCGATAGAACCCCATTGTGTTTTGAAATTTGCAGAGGCTCTGAAAGTGCCGTCGAATACACCGGCTGCTGCAGGGTTTATTACCGTTGGTGCGACATGAAACATTGTAAAATGAACATCCTGAGCCTTACCAATGAAGCTCATAAATACCGCAGCGATGATTGTTAGATTTCCTCTCATGACTATCGAATTAATGTTACATCTCCTTTCTTCGTTACGGTTGTGCCATTGTTAAGCCCAGCCTCTACGTAGTATACAAATACTGCAGGGTTCATTTTTTTTCCTCTAAAGTTTCCATCCCAACCATTGTCTAAATCGGTTGATTCAAAGACCTTCTCTCCCCATCGGTCGTACACGATGAAGTTTACACTTGTAACTCCCTTGCCGCGAACATAAAGAACATCATTGTTGTTGTCTCCGTTTGGCGAGAAAATATTTGGAACAAAAATCACGGGATCATACAATACGAATATCGTGACCATATCTGTGGCAAAACATCCGTTTTCTTCTGTCGTTACGGTATACGTGATCGTTTCTTCTGGGGTAGCAGTCGGACTTAAACAATCGCTGCAATCTAACCAGAGACCTGGCGACCAGATGAATGTACTTCCTGTACTCGTCGTTAATAAATCAACTGAAGCATCGAGATTGATGGTTGTGTCATTGATCGTAGTGATAGTTGGCGAGGCAGAAACGATGATTTCAATTGATTGAACATCGCCACACTGTCCGTTGATTGTATACGTGATTGTATTTGTTCCAATATCGGCTTGGGCCGGGTCGAAAATTCCTGTAACTGGGTCAACTCCTGGGCCTGACCACGTTCCTCCTAGGTCTGTGGCTAGCAATTGAACCGCAGCGTCGTAATCGCAAAACGGACCTGTTGCTGCTATTGTAGCGTCGGCTTGTTCCAATAGAGAAACGTCGAAAACAAAGCTGTCTGGACAAGGACCATTTGTAGTATATGTAATGCTGAAGTTACCAGTTCCAGATGCTGCAATGTCAATTTCTCCTGTTGAAGCATTGATGACTCCACCACTACTGATTGTGAATGTTCCTCCACCTGTTCCAGTGATCGTTGGTGTTGGGTTCGGGTCATTCTCACAGAAACTTACTGCTGAGTAACTAAATGTCGCATCATCTGTTGTATTAACCGTAACATCAACTTGGGCACTAACAACTCCACATGCTGAGGTTATTTCGTACGTGTACGTTCCTGCTGGATCAATAGCAGGGTTGAATACGCCAGTTCCAGATCCCATTGCAGGAGTCCAACTTCCTCCAACGTCAGGACTTCCACCGAGTACAGCGAACAGGTCAGAACTTGGATCTGTTGAGCAGAATGAGATCATACCATTCGTCCCTGGATTTGGGAGTAAGTCCATTGTGACATTGGTAACAATGATCGAGTCACAGCCTGCAGCGGATAACAAGTTTGAAGTGTACGAAGTGTTTGCCGTAATTACCGCCGTCGTTCCATCGGGATAGGTAACTGTGCTGTTTTGGCAAGCATTGATATTTTCATTGATGTTGTAGATGGGATCCATCGTCACATTCGTAATAATAATTGAATCACAACCATTCACTGTTGTTAATGTTGAGGTGTATGATGTGCTTGCTGCAATCACTGCCGTAGATCCATCTGGATATGTCACCGATGAGTTTTCACAGGTGCTTATATTCTCAGAGGTATTGGATATTGCATATAAAGTAACGTTCGTAACAATGATTGAATCGCATCCAGCAACCGTTGTTAGGTTGGAAGTGTACGACGTATTTGCAGTGATCACCGCTGTACTCGCGTCTGGATAAGTAACTGTTCCGTTTGGACAAACACTGATATTTTCAACGCTATTGTAAACGGGGTATAGCGTCACGTTGGTGACAATAATTGAATCACAACCATTCACAGTCGTCAGGTTTGAGGTGTACGAAGTGTTTACCGTTATTACTGCTGTAGTAGCGTCTGGATAAGTAACTGTTCCGTTTGGACATACACTGACATTCTCTACCGAATTGTATATGGGGTATAGCGTTACGTTAGTAACGATAATAGAATCACATCCACCGACAACGGTTGTTAGGTTGGAAGTGTATGAGGTGTTTGCTGTAATCACGGCTGTAGTTGCATCTGGGTAGGTGACTGTGCCATTCGGGCAGACGCTGACATTCTCATTTAGGTTGTAAATGGGGTTAATCGTTACGTTTACCGCGCCAGTTGAGAAACATGTTGGATCAGTTGGGTCTTCAAGACGAATGTAGTAGATGCCGCTGACAGCAACGGTATTGGAAATCGGATTTGTCGCTGCTGTTGCATCTGCTGCAGTTGCATAAAAAGTCACGATACCAGGATCTGAGGCTCCATTAACTGCGTTATTCAAATCTACAGTGTTGGGAGAGCATATTGAAAGGTCATCAATCACAAGTGTCGGAGGGGTGCAAGTAATTACCGAGCATGCGGTATTGAACCCTGTGAGTACTGAAAAGCTCGACCATGTCCGGTTGGCTGTGTTATACGTCCAAACCATATTATTTGCCCACGATGCTCTGAAGGCGTTATTCGTTACTGTTGCTACGGGCAATTGAGACATTCCAGAGTATGCGCCTGTTGTCTTATCTGCGAAATAGACACGTTTGGTAACATAATCCAAAATCCCGATTTCATTTCCCTGACAATCGGTATAAAATACAGTGTTGTTGTTGAGGTTACCTGTTCCAACTGGTAGCCCTGTTATTGGAAGATTGGCGATCAGTGCATTGGTTGCTCTGTCACGTTTCATGATAGATCCAGCATTGTAATACCAAATTTCGTTATCCACACAGTTGTAGTCACCAACCGACTGTACTGTTGGTTGATTGTAACCGGCAAATACACTCGTTCCAGTATTTAATGCATAGCCTGTACCGTTGAGGTCATAGGACCATATCCCACCTGCGTTGTAGCCGTTACTTTCGAGTTGGTTGAGGTTGAAATTCCACCATAAACCGCGCATATCAAATCCAGTATTTGTCTGGGATAGAGGTACTCCTGTCGCGTCAAATGTCTCTAATGGAAATCCAGGGTTACCTGCAATTGCAGCGTAATAAACATTCATGAGGGGATTGTAGGCAACACCCGTGGCATTTGTTCCTCCTCCCTGTACATAGGTAAGTGTAACACCTGGAACGGCATTCGCAATGGGTGTGCATTGGGCTTGACTATTTGGTGTATAGATGCCAATAAGTAAAAGAATTGGCAAAATTGATTGTATGCCTTGAACGTAGCTTTTTTGAATCTTCGACCATCGAGTGATGGGTTGAAGCCGCTTCATGTGTAGTGTCATTTCGTAGTTTCTTAGTGGTGCTTAAAAAAGCAGGTGCTAATATAGTGATATATCAGCATTTTACCGCGGTTTTTAACAAAACGTTGTTTTTCAAAAATAGTTGCGAAAAGCGTGTATCATATTGATAAACAGGGTTTGTAAAGCTTGGGTAAAGAAAGTAAAACGGATAGGGATTAGGTGTTAATAATGCCTTCAATAATTGATGAGAGGTAATGTTCGAGAAAATGATAGAATTAGATGAACTGTTAATTTATTGTCAAGAGCAACAAGAAAAATTTGGCAAATGATGTTCTAGTTTCGTGAGTTAGGACAATAAATGTTCCCGCTACGGGAACATTTGGCAAAAAGTTGTATATTTGTAATAGTATGAAGAACATTGTTGCATTGCGCACATTAAAAGAGCACTGGGAGAAACCAGGTAGAGAAGACTCAGAACAACAGCTCAGGGCTTGGTATCAAGAAGCGAGAAAAGTTGAATGGAGGACTCCAAATGATGTAAAGGAACAATATAGAAGTGCAAGTATTGTTGGTGACAATCGAATTGTATTTAACATCTGCGGTAACAAGTACCGATTGGTGGTGAGAGTGAATTATGAAGCTCAATGGATATTTGTTCGCTTTGTAGGAACACACAAAGAGTACGATAAGATTGATGTGACTACAATATGAGTTAGAAGGTAAGATAAAAGAGCGATTATGAAGGTAAGATTGATTAAGTCAGAAAGTGACTATGAAAAAGCGTTGGCACGTATTGATGAACTATTTGATGCAAAGCCAGGGAACGATGATTTTGATGAAGTTGAGGTTTTAATGGCTCTGGTGGAACTCTATGAAGAAAAGCACTACAAGATTGAAGCTCCAGACCCTATTGAGGCAATCAAGTTTAGAATGGAACAAATGAATATGAAGCGAACTGATATGGCTAAGTACCTTGGAACGCGTGGAAGAGTTTCCGAGATCCTGAACAGACAAAGAACATTGACATTAGCAATGATTAAAAAGCTACATAAAGATTTCGGTATTCCAGCTGAATCTTTGTTGACATAAATAGGGGAGGGGCACATTAACAAGGTGCTTTCTTGTGCTGTTTTACCGCCGTCGGTTTGCCAACAAAGGAGGTGGCTCTCCGTTAAATGGATTCCATCGACTGATACTTTTGGCATTCATTCCTGAGGCGCGCATCACTGCACGATCACCGTAGCGATTTCGAATGTGATCCATTGCTTGATAAAGATTGAGAATATTGGTGTCTTCAAACAAGTTTATTTGATGTGCGCCCTCTACCAGATGGCTAAACCGAACACCGATGAGTCGTACTAAAACCCTACGGTTGTAAAGCTTTCTGTAGAGTTCGAGAACCATAGGGATAATAATGTGGTCGGCTGCACTGTAGGGGATTTTCTTTTGTAGCGTATATGTTTGGAAATCGGAATAACGAATTTTTACCGTAATACATGAGGTCAGTTTGTTTCCTCTGCGCAATTGGAAAACCAAATTCTCAGCCATTGCCGTCATGATGCCTTCCAGCTTTTGGACATCAATGGTGTCTTTATCAAAGGTTCGCTCGGTAGAAATAGACTTGCGTTCATGATACTGAACAACGGGGGAGTTATCGATTCCCTGTGCTTTTTTCCACATGATAATCCCACTCTTGCCAAACACCTTTTCCATGAGCTCGATGGGAATTTCCTGAAGGCTATAGATCTGTTTTACTCCGAGATTGCATAACTCACGATAGGTTTTGTCGCCAACCATGGGGATTTTCTTGACTGAAAGTGGTGCCAAAAAAAATTTTTCTGTGCCTGTGTGAATGTTCAGTTCATTGTTGGGTTTGGCCTCGCTAGTCGCAATTTTTGAAACAGTTTTGTTGAGCGATAATCCAAAGGAGATCGGAAGACCACTTTCCCGAATAATCTTTGCACGGATTTCTGAAGCTAGTTTCTGACAGCCAAAAAAACGATCCATGCCCGTGAGGTCTAAGTAAAATTCATCAATGGATGTCTTCTCGTAGAGCGGAACTTCCTCTTTAATAATATCAGTAACGATCTTCGAATGTTTTGTGTAGGCTCCAGAATTGCCTCTTAAAACAACCGCTTCGGGACATAACTGTTTAGCCATTCGCATAGGCATGGCAGAGTGAATTCCGAACTTGCGCGCTTCGTAGCTACAGGATGCAACGACGCCTCTGTCGGAAGTACCGCCGATAAGCACAGGTCGATTATTCAGCCGACTGTCGATAAGACGTTCACACGACACAAAAAACGTGTCCAAATCCATATGCATAATTGCTCTACTCATAAACTTGATATTGGATATTAGACCGCTCCGCTTTTGGATCGTTCATACTTCGTATTCACTTTTAGATCTTAGATTTTGCTGAGTGAGTCATCGTATTTGATAATCGAAATACCTCCAAAATCCAACATCTAAAAACATGCGATAGCATGTGATCCAAAAGGCGCAGCCGATCTAAGAAATTACTCCAGTTTTAATTCGTTTTCCGTAATCCTTTCGATTGTTCCAAGTCACGACATCACTCTTTTGATTGCGTACTTCAGCGTAGCGAGGATCTTCAATGATGTCCATCTTTTTCATGTATTTCACTTCAATTGTCACAGCGTCGTATTCGGAAATAACGGTGCCGTAGACTTTGTAAACGCCTTTTCCTTGAAAACGGAAACGTTGAGCGATATTGGGGAAGTGAACAGTGTCTAGCCAGATTCCTTCTTCATCCAAAAAGGTTCCAAAAAACATTTGTTTTCCATCTGAAGTAGTTGTCTTTTTGGTGTGAACTAAATATCCTTTCACCCAAACATCCTTTCCCATGAAGTTCGGAAGATCTTTGGCAAGACTAACAGATTGGCTGTCTTCAATAAGCAGATCAAAAGGGTTGTGTACAGGGAATCCTAGAAGTTCTAATTGATCAAAGGCATCTTCCTCAGTGGAGTGGTGCAGTTGAGGAATAGTGTATTCTTGCGGTTGAACTCGAAATAAATCGATGGTATCCAATGTGCTTTTGTTCTTGCTGATTTTAAGGTATGCTTCCCACATGAGTGTGCGTTTATCCTTTCCTGTGAAACGAAAAGCGTCTATACGAATGAGGATGCAAATCTGTTCCAGCGAAATATGTACGCGTTCGATAAAATTGTCAAAACTGGAAAATCGACCATTAAGCACGCGCTCCAGAACAATGGTTTTGGCGACTTGTAGTTCGAATGATTTTAATAAATGAAAACCAATGAAAATTTCTTTGCCGTGAATGCTTGTTTCAAATTTACTACGGTTGACACATGGAATATGAATATTGCCACCAAACAATTTTGCTTCGCGAATGTAAAGTTCGGTGCTGTAGAACCCGCCGTAATTGTTAATTGTTGCGACAAGAAATTCCAAAGGATAATAAGCTTTTAAAAACAGGCACTGATAACTTTCTACGGCATAGGATGCAGAATGCCCTTTGGCAAAGGCGTATCCTGCAAAGCTTTCTGTTTGCCTCCAGACTTCTGCTGTAAGTTCCAATGAGTGTCCCTTTTCTGCGCAGTTTGAAAAAAACTTTTCCTTTACTGCTTGGAACTCTTCCCGAGAACGAAACTTGCCTGACATTCCTCTGCGCATTTTATCGGCTTCCCCTAGCGTCAGTCCAGCGAAGTGGTGTGCGACTTTGATAACATCTTCCTGATAGACCATTACGCCGTATGTTTCGGGCATCAGTTCCGCCAAGACAGGGTGTGCTTCTTTGCGTCGTTCAGGATTGCGAAAACGTTTAATGTACTCTTGCATCATTCCCGATTGTGCAACTCCAGGTCGAATGACAGAACTGGCAGCAACAAGCCCGAGATAGTCATCTACCTGTAGTTTTGTGAGGAGCATACGCATGGCAGGAGATTCAACGTAAAAACAACCGATGGGCTTGGCATCAAGGAGAACTTTTCTAACTTGTTCATCTTTTTTAAAACGGTTGATGTCGTGAATGTCAATCGGTGGATGATCTGGCTGGTTGTAGTCGAGAATGTGCAGTGCATCTTTTATTTTACTCAATCCTCGTTGACTTAAAATGTCAAATTTGTACAGACCGACATCTTCCGAAACGTGCATGTCAAATTGTATGGTTGGATATCCTTTCGGAGGCATGAATGTCGCAGAGAATGCTTGAATTGGTTTTTCGGAAACAAGAATTCCACTGGCGTGAACACTTAAATGACTGGGGAAACCGTGGATGTAAGAAGCATATTTTAAGACCAGCGATGACAGATGGTTTAATTCCCAAGGTCGATCTCCCTTTACCAATTTATCGATCTCTTCCTTTGGCAAGCCAAAAACCTTCCCCAACTCACGGATCACAGCTCTGTTTTTAAAGGTGTTGTAAGTCGCAACTAAAGCAACGTTATCAAAGCGTTCAAAAATGTAGCGCGTTACATCATCGCGGTCGCGCCATGAAAAATCAATGTCAAAATCGGGAGGATTGGTTCGGTATAAATTGATGAAACGTTCGAAGTAAAGGTCAAGCTCAATGGGATCTACATCTGTGATGCGAAGGAGATATGCAATAATACTATTGGCACCACTTCCTCTCCCAACATAGAAATAGCCTTTCGAACGTGCGTACTCGACAATGTCCCAATTCATAAGAAAGTAAGAAACGAAGCCCATGCGTTTAATAGTGACTAATTCTTTTGCAATACGAACTTCAATTTCCTCTGTTAGATT
>Ga0316205_10003522_pt1 | contig 14696 bp, 18 predicted proteins | sample 3monthpyrite_MG_FD_204941 | JGI IMG/M metagenome (GOLD analysis project Ga0316205, IMG submission 204941) | Microbial mat bacterial communities from mineral coupon in-situ incubated in ocean water Damariscotta River, Maine, United States -... | ecosystem: Environmental > Aquatic > Marine >... | reverse complement strand
AATGGTTGCTGATGGCGATGACGTTAAAGTTGGCGCGCCTTATGTTTCTGGTGGCAAGGTAACGGTTAAGGTTAAGAGCCATGGCCGCGGAGATAAAATCCGAATCATTAAATTCCGTCGACGTAAACACTCGCGTAAAACGCAGGGTCATCGTCAACATTTTACAGAAATTGAAATTACAGGCATTAGCGCAAGCTAATCCAAGGTAAGGAGTAATAATATGGCTCATAAGAAAGCTGGTGGTAGTACTCGTAACGGTCGCGATTCCAACGCGAAACGCTTAGGTGTTAAAGTTTATGGTGGTGAAGCAATTTTAGCGGGCGGTATTATTATTCGTCAACGCGGCACAAAAGTTCATCCTGGTGTAAATGTTGGTCGTGGTGGTGACGATACATTGTTTGCCAAATCAGATGGTTTTGTTCAGTTTGAAATTAAAGGTCCAAAACGACGCAAGCAAGTGAGCGTTATTCCGGCGGCATAAGAAATAAAATTATTTCTTCTTAAAGAACCTCGTCGATGACGGGGTTTTTTGTTTTATGAGCTGCTATAAAATTTAAAGTAGCATTATTTTAGGGTTACACGATGAAGTTTGTTGATGAAGCAATTATAAAAGTACAAGCTGGCAAAGGCGGCAAAGGTGCTGCAACGTTTCGTCGTGAAAAATATATTGAATTCGGTGGTCCTGATGGTGGTGATGGTGGCAACGGAGGCCACGTTATTATGGTGGGTAATGTGAATGCCAATACCCTAGCCGATTTTCGTTTTGTCCGCCACTTTAAGGCGGATAATGGTCAAGGTGGCGGAAGACGTCAAATGACCGGGCGCGGTGGTGAAGATAAAATAATTCAGGTTCCTCTTGGAACACAAATTTTTGATGACGATACCGACGAGCTAATTGGTGATGTTGTTGAAGATGGACAGCGTGTTATCGTTGCTAAAGGTGGTGAACACGGTATTGGCAACATGCATTTTAAAAGTAGTACCAACCGTGCACCTCGACAATTTACTTCAGGAACGCTTGGTGAAGAGCGGCCTTTACGCTTAGAATTAAAAGTATTAGCGGATGTTGGTTTGTTGGGTTTACCAAATGCAGGTAAGTCTACATTTATTCGTTCTGTTTCGGCTGCTAAACCCAAAGTGGCTGACTATCCTTTTACAACGTTATATCCAAACCTTGGCGTTGTTAGCGTAGAAGAACATCGTAGTTTTGTGGTTGCGGATATTCCTGGAATTATTGAAGGTGCCGCAGAAGGCGCTGGTTTAGGTATAACGTTTCTAAAACATATTTCTCGAACACGATTATTATTACATGTTGTTGATACGGTACCGTTTGATCATGAAGTTGATCCTGTTGACAGTGTCCGAGTGATTGAAAATGAGTTAGATAAATACGGACAAGATTTATCTAATTATACGCGCTGGTTGGTGTTGAATAAGATTGATTTAATCCCTGAGGATGAGCAAGACGCTTATTGTGACGATATTGTTGAAAGATTAAATTGGACTGGCCCAGTATATAAAATATCAGCAATTAAAAAACAAGGCACTCAAGCTTTATGCTTTGACATTATGGCACATGTAGAAGAACAGTTAGCATTAAATAAAGAAACAGAAGAGAAAGAATAAAAATTCAGTTTTATCAAAATCATTAATTTTTACTAGTGTTGAAACAAATTAGTAGCGATAATAATTAAAATGACTCAAATGCAAACTCAATACCGTGAACAATTAAAGTCATCTAAACGTTGGGTGATTAAAATTGGTAGCGCGTTATTAACTAACGATGGTGCGGGTTTAAATAAAGAGAATATTAAAATTTGGGTTGAGCAAATTGTTAGTTTACGTAAGCAAGGTTTAGAAATTGTATTAGTTTCTTCAGGCGCAGTTGCCGAAGGAATGAGTCGGTTAGGTATTACAGAACGTCCTCAAGCGGTACATGAATTACAAGCCGCGGCAGCGGTGGGACAAATGGGCTTGGTACAAGCGTATGAGTCGGAGTTTAGTCAATACGATATGCATACGGCCCAAGTTTTATTAACCCATGATGATTTATCAAATCGGCAACGTTACTTAAATGCACGTGGCACAATTCGTAGCTTACTGGCGCTTAATGTCATTCCGGTTATTAATGAAAATGATACGGTTGTAACCGATGAAATTCGTTTTGGTGATAATGATACGCTAGCGGCATTAGTGGCTAACTTAATAGAAGCCGATCATCTTATTATATTAACGGATCAAGAGGGTTTGTTTGATAAAAACCCTCGTTCACACCCTGATGCAACAATAATTCAACAAGCTGATGTGAGCGATGTTTCACTTGATGCTATGGTGGAATCGACCGGTGGTAAATTTGGTAGTGGCGGCATGCTGACTAAATTACGTGCTTCTCGTTTAGCTGCACGTTCCGGTACCAATACGATTATTGCAAGTGGCCGTGATACCAATAATTTAACAAGAATTTATGCAGCTGAAACAATTGGTAGTTTATTATTTACCGATAAAAAACCTGATACCGCACACAAACAATGGCTTGCTGGGCATTTGCAAATGCGCGGAAAGCTTATTATTGATGAAGGCGCAGAAAATGTACTTAATCAATCGGGTAGTAGTTTACTTGCAGTAGGCATTAAATCGGTCGAAGGTGATTTTAACCGTGGTGAAGTCGTTGCCTGTATTTCTCTAAGTGGTAAGCAGATTGCCTGTGGCTTAGTTAATTATAATGCCGATGAAATTAATCGATTAGTTGGCCAGCCAAGTAATAAAATTAATGAAATTTTGGGTTATATTAATGAAGATGAAATTATTCATCGCGATAATTTAGTCTTAATTTAAAAAGTTATAAAAAAGGCGAAGCAATCAAAATGATTACTTCGCCAAAAGTCGGAATAACTTAAATTAATCGATAACAGGTGATATGTTTACGTTTAATTTAATCCGACGACCAGGATGATAAGCCGTTTGAGTTGTCATAGTGCGGCCGCGAAAACGGTAACTTACATTATAACCATCAATTTGTTTTTTCGTTTCACTTACGTGTTGGGTTTCGCAACGATTTTCATAACCCGTGTGTTGAGAAGAGTAAGCATTTCGGCTTGCAATACTACTACCAACATGTGAGCCAATTAAAGCACCGACTAATGCGCGTCCTTTACGTGATTTTCCACGACCCATGTTATTACCAATAACACCACCAATGATGCCACCTAATAACATTCTGCCATCTCGATCTCCGTCATTATAGTTTGTGTGAGTTACAAGCTCTTTATAGCAATGTTGGGTTGGTGTGTTGGTCGTTACATATCTATAAATAGGCGTAACACTTAGAACTTTTGCTTTTATTACAAAGTTATCCGAGTTAGCGGTGTAAGTTGGAATACTGTTATGACCTGCTTGTGCTAATGGCATTGCGGCTACCATTGCTGCTAAAGTTGATACTGCTATCATTTTTGTTTTCATCACTTATCTCCTGTTCGATATGCTGTTGTTTTTCAGCGTTGGAGATAATTTAGCGTACAGCAGCTGAATGAAAGCTGAATGAGCTAAATTTAATTAATGCCAAGCTAATATATTGATTTATATGGTAAAAAAGACTCATGAAAATATTACTATTATCGGCTTATCACGCACAAAGCCATCAATCATGGTGTCGTAGCCTAATGGTTATGTTCCCTGAACACGAATGGATTTTGTTAACTTTGCCGGGGCGTTACTTCAATTGGCGCATTCGTGGTAACGCACTAAGTTGGAGTATGGGGCAACGTGATATTTTAGAAAAAAATTATGATCTTGTTCTGGCAACTTCAATGGTCGATTGCGCAACGCTACGCGGCTTAATTCCCAATTTGGCAAACATTCCTTGGGTAGTGTATTTTCATGAAAATCAATTTGAATACCCTGTAAGTGCAAAGAATGATCATACCGAACCTAAAATGGTGAGTTTATATAACGCACTGTGTGCAGAAAAAGTTATCTTTAATTCTCAATATAATTATCATACTTTTATATCAGGTTTGGAGCGGTTTCTAAAAAAAATGCCAGATCAAGTTCCAGAAAATATACTTAAAAGTATTGCCAGTAAAAGCGAAGTGATTCCAGTTCCTATTAATGTAGATAATTTTTTACCTGTAGATAAAGGAGTTGAATCCGTACCAGTGTTGTTATGGAATCATCGTTGGGAATACGATAAGGGGCCACAGCAACTGTATAATGTTTTAACTGAATTGTATCAACGAAAGTTTCTATTTAAGTTGAATTTGATTGGTCCGCAATTTAGAGTGATACCGGATGCATTTGATAAAATCCAACAAGAATTTTCAAATGTAATAAAAAATTATGGTTTTATTGAGTCTGTTGTTGAATATAAAAAAATACTGGCGTCTTCCGATATGGTTTTATCAACCGCACTGCATGACTTCCAAGGGCTTGCAATTTTAGAAGCTGTTGCGGCCGGCTGTATTCCCGTTGTTCCATCGCGTCTTGCTTATACGGAAATCTTTCCTGAAAAATATCAATATGATTCGGATTTATTGTTGCCAATGAATGAAGCAAAGAAAATGGCAGACCTGATTATAAAATTGAATGAAAATCGCAATAGTACAAATTTGTGTGATATTAATATTTCAAAGTTTAGTATTGAAGATTTACAACCAACTTATTCTGAAATTCTATATAGTATCTAAAAATTAAAAGACTCTTTAATAAACCTACCAACGAATGCTTCCATTAATTTTTGCCGGTATTGTTGCTTTATTGGTAACATCAGGTCGACTCATTGTTTCTGGACTATTATCAACCTGTAATTCAGTATTCACAAATGACAGTGATTTATTTTTCAAATCAAGATGAACTGATGGACATGGTTTAAGCATACAATTTCTAAAGTACACGTAATCATTAGGGATTTTATTATTTGATCCTGTATTAAAGTAACTATAACTAACACCTGAAATTTTATTATTAAGTGGGTTTAATAGAATCATTAATCCGTGTGAATTATAATTTGATGGGTTAACCGGATTATGGTTATTGTTAACGGAAAGCATAAATGCTGAAGAAGTTAAATCATTAACGTTTAAGGGCTTAAATGTGTAGTTATTTATTTCAACGCCCACTGAAAATGATCCCTTTGTTACACTGCCAACAAGTTTTTTGTGGCTATTTTCATCAGCATAAACAGCGGAAATCAGAGTAAATAGTGAAGTTAATATTATTATTTTATTCTTACTGAGTGATGCTTTTAATTTCATAGTTAAATCTATTTTATTATAAAACTTTCATTTGGTTGTTAATATGAACTCCTGCAAACCACTTCGCATAAGAACTGAGCGTGCATATTTAAAGCTAGGCATTGCTTTATTAATAGCCAGTGGTGTAAGGGGATAGTGTCGAATAACCTCATTGGTCGGGACTGAGTGTTGTATTTTATCTGAATCGATTATTTTAAAATCACCTGATTCTGTCGGATACGTTTCAGAGGTAAAAATAAATCCATGAATGATGGTTTTGTTTGTACAAAAATTTAATAAGTGATTATGTATAAAGGGTAATACTTTTGGATTAATGTAATTAAAACTATCCCACGCAAGTATTAGGTCATATTTTTTTTCTGGTGCGGATATGGTTTCTTCTATCTTTTTCATTAATACACCGTTTGGGTTTTCACCAGCAGGCCAAGATAAATTAATTAAAGGTTGAATACAATCAGCAATCGTTAAGTAGCAGTTATGCTTGGAGTAAAAATTAAAGCTATCGGGTTGAGCTTTACCTAAATCTAATATTTTAGGTTTATATTTTTTTTCGCTTTTAGCTGAGAGGTTGGAGTTAGATAGCTCATTCCATATTGACTCAAATATACGTGTAGAAAGTGGCTCTGCATTATCTGAATAATAGTCAGATAATGCAGGTTGTATTTTTGGTAACATATTTAGAATATAACTATAAGGGGTCGTGAATTTTTAGGCACGCTTAAGTTGGTTGTCTTGTAAACTAGTTTGTGGCTTAGACGGTTTTTCATGTTTTGTTTCACTCATATCGATACTGCCTTTAAATTTAGCACCATCTTCTAACGATACACGTGGTGAAAAAATATTACCATTTACTTTGCCCGTTTTACTAATATGTACTTTTTCTTTTCCGTGCAATTCGCCAGTGAGTGAACCATTAACGATAATGGTTTGTGCGTAGACATCAGCTTTGATATCACCATTATTACCAACAATAAGTTGGTTACCTTTTAAATCAATTGTGCCTTCAACTTTGCCGTCAATAATTAAACCTTCTTCTCCTGTTAATTCACCTTTAAAGTGAATTGATGGACCAATGGAAGCGAGGTGTGTACTTGTTGCAGGTGCTGTATTAGTCGTTTTACGAGGCGTTTCTGTTTTTTGAGTATTCGCTGTGCTTTCCAAATTATTTTCAGTGACTTTATTAAATTTATCGCTCACGTTTTTTTTCATTTCATTAATATCAAACATTCCATATTCTCCGTTATGACGTGTGAAGGGATTGTAATCACTTCTTTAGTTTTTATAAGTGACATTAAGTGGTGATGTTATAGTGACTAGTGATTAAAAAACGTGCAGCAGTTCTCAAGTCCACTTTGAAAATTCTTCAATGCTTGATTAATGCGAATTTATAGCTACGTCTTTATCCGCAACGTTTTTACAAACACAATATTATTAATTTTTGGCTATTTGTTTTACTTCAAATTTTTCTTGTGACATTTGACGAACCTAAGTTAATTAGACTTCATTTATTAGCACTGTTTTCTTGAATATATCTTGAAAAATCACTTTAAAAGGGAAATTATTGAAGGTTAAGAGGGATTAATATTTAAATGGTAATGGAAGTGGTACGTTTTTAGGCTCTAAGCGATTGTTCAACGCGCATAATATTATTAATAAAACAATCTAAATTCACTTCTGCATCGTGTTTTGAATCATAAGGGCCATGATCAATTCCTTCCCGGGAAGAAAAATACCATTTATTTTCAATGGAAAAAAAACGTCCAGATCTAAATGGAATAACGCCAGATTCCCCTTTTCTTAACATGTCCATTTCTACCTACCTAAATAAATTACAACGAGTATCCTATATATAGGGGAATGAGATAGTGTTGTAAACCAAATCACTATGTTGCAAGATAAATGGTATATTTTGACTGATTAAGCACAATATATAATGGTCGTTTACGGAGAAATTGAATGAGTAAAGAAAGCCTACCAACGCCGAATGAAGCCTTGCCTGGGCGAGATATTGCACTTGAACAAGCAGATGAACATTTTTCAACCAAGCATTACGTTTCTCAAAATAATGTACTAGCACCTTTCCCCGATTCAATGAAAAAAGCGTTGTTTGGTTTAGGTTGTTTTTGGGGGGCTGAACGAAAATTTTGGGTGCTTGAAGGTGTTTATTCAACAGCGGTGGGTTATGCCGCAGGCACAACGCCTAACCCAACATATCAAGAAGTGTGCTCAGGTATGACAGGCCATAATGAAGTGGTATTGGTTATCTATGATGAAAATATTATTTCATACGAGTCTTTATTGAAAGTATTTTGGGAGTCTCATAATCCTACTCAAGGTATGCGGCAAGGTAATGATCGTGGTACTCAATACCGCAGTGGTATTTATTGCTATACCGATGAGCAGTGTGAAATAGCTGCAAGTTCAATTAAAAAATTCCAAGAGACATTACAAAATAATAACTTAGACAATATCACGACAGAAATTATTGAAGCGCCTAAATTTTATTACGCGGAAGATTACCATCAACAATATCTTGCAAAAAATCCTAATGGGTATTGTGGTCTGGGCGGACTCAATATTGAGTATCAACTGTAATGAAACAGAACTTGCCGAGTTATGACGATATTCTTGATTTTTGGTTTGCTGAAACAACTAAGCCACTCTGGTTCAACTCTAGCGATGAGTTTGATCAATTGATATGTGAAAAATATTTGGAAATTTACAACGTAGCAAAGGCTTCAAAATTAGTAGTATGGCAAGAGAATCCTCTTGGTGCTTTAACGCTCGTTATTATTTTAGATCAATTCCCTTTAAATATGTTCAGAGGACAATCTCAAAGTTTTGCAACCGAGGCGATGTCGAGAGATGTCGCTACAGAAGCAATTAATCAGGGATACGATGCAGAGTTAACTTCAGAGCAAAAAGCATTTTTATATATGCCTTACATGCATAGTGAGAATCTAAAGGATCAAGAACAAGCTTTAATATTATTCAATCAAGAAGGCTTAGAAAATAATCTTAAATTCGCACAACATCATTATGATATTGTAAAAAAATTCGGCCGCTTCCCCCATCGTAATAGAATACTAGGCAGAGCTAACACCAAAGAAGAATTAAAGTATTTGAATTCAGATGAGGCGTTTCTTGGTTGATATATTAACGTATGCTCGATGTTTCAGCATCGTTGTTTTTGATGATCTACTTTGCGTTAGTGTTAGCTGAGTTTGGCAATGAAGTTTGTATGTTACTCCGATTGGAAGCAACTGCCAGAGAGTGCTGATGCACTCTTTGTGCTCGCAGAAAAAGACAGTATCTTTTACTCGCGTTTGTGGTTTGAGAGTTTGGCTACCACTGCTCTAGATGATGATCATACAATGGTGTTGGCATGCGTAGTGGCGGGTGATAGCGTGTTGGCAATTCTTCCCTTAATGCAGAGTGCTGGTAATAAAACTTGGTATTCTCTCAAGCATGGGTTTACTCCTCTTTACAGTCTATTACTTACTGATGATGATGATCAAGAACAGATTCTCTGCTGCCTGTCTCAGGCTTTGGCTCAGTTACCGGTTAATGGATTGCTATTGGAGCCAGTTGCAAAGGATGACAGTAAAATAAATAGCTTACAAAGAGCTCTAGAAGCAACGGGGTTTTACTGTAATCAGATGTTCCGAAGTTATAATTGGGTTTGTCGCTTGCAGGGGCAATCATATAAAGAATATATGCTAGCCCGTCCATCCAAACTGCGTAATACAATCACTCGTAAAAAGCGCAAACTTGAACGTGAGCACGGTTTTGAGATACGTTTATTTACTGGTGATGAAGTGCTGCAGGCCATGCCCGATTACTATGTTGTCTATAATGCCAGTTGGAAACAAAACGAAATTAAGAATCTAGATTTTCAAGATTGCTTTGTGGAGAAATTTTCGAAGGCGGGTTGGTCTAGGCTTGCGATACTTTATATAAAGGGGCAGCCTGTTGCGGCACAGATTTGGTTTGTACACTATTATAAGGCCAGTATATTCAGGTTGGCGTATGATAAAGAGTGGAGGCAGTATTCAACGGGCTCAATATTGACTAGTTTTCTGATGGAGTACGTGATTGACACCGATAAGGTGGAGGAGATCGACTTTCTGACAGGTAACGATGCCTACAAACAGGACTGGATGTCTGAACGCAGAGAACGTATCCTATTGAGCTGTGTAAAAAATGTAAATCCAGTAAGATGGTATCAACCGTTTATTGAATTACTTAAACGTATTCTGAAATAGCGATAAAGGTAGAATTTAGAATGAAACAATTTGTATTGGTTTACTTGGGGGGCACTCAGCCAACTAGTGAAGAGGAATCGAAGAATCATTTTTCGAAATATATGGAGTGGTTAGCATCGCTCGGTGAAGCAGCTGTTATTCCTACAATACCATTGAAGGATACAACTACAGTCAGCTCAGATGGAACGATCGAAGAAGGGGGCAGTTGCGCTATGTCAGGCTTCACGGTTATTAAAGCAGCATCGTTGGAGGCAGCACTATCGATAGCTCAGGATTGCCCATTTCTTGAAATTGGTGGTTCACTTGAGGTGTCTGAAATGATGGAGATGCCACTTCAGTAATAAATTTAAAGGGGTGGTGTGAACTCCACTAGTTTGGGGATACTTTAATAATTAGCCTCATTTAATTATAGACACATAATAAATCGCTCATGGGAAAAAACACCGTGTTTGATTTTTCGTCTACGATCTATCAGCTATTTGGAACTACAGAAATTATGAATCAACCTAAAATTTACCCTGGTTTAGACCTCGACATGAATGGCGGTATGACAACAGTCGGCAAAATTATCCGAGATGCGTGGCTGTTCGAAATTCTGCCCGAGTCTGAAACCTGTGAAGGTTGGGGAATTGCGCGGATCGATGCAATTTATCAACAAGTGAACGCTGAATGGGATAAATACGGCAGTATGGTCAGTTCGCTGCCAGACGAATTACAATCTCGACATAAACGTATTTATGATGAGGCCATTGCTAAAGCAAAAACACGTGGTTGGGATCCTGAGAATATTGCTGGCGATGTGGATTAATAAGGATTTTCCTAGTGTGATTCATACGGTTTATCTTCTCGCTCAAATTCAACATTGTATTGTTCACATGGTTTGTATTTAGGTGCATTGAATTATTGACAGTGCTTACCTGTTGGGAAAAATAGTATTTCAAGAGAAGTCTTTAATGCTTACCCCTTTCTCAACAGATAAAAAATTATAAGTAGTTAAAATATAAATATTTTTTCCTATAGCACTCCAAATAAAAGCTTTAGTAAGGCACTTGACGCCAGATATAAAAAAGTCCCCGCCAAAAGGCGAGGACTTTTTATACAGTAACTAAACCTATATTACAGTTTAGAATATGTGTGTTAACTGCATTGACAAGACATCGCCAACACCATCTAGCTCAGCATTAGGGCCTGCACCAGCACTCCAGTCAACAGCTGTAACATCTCGCATTGCATAGTTGAGTGTTAAACGACTTTTCTTGTTCAAATGGTATTGAACACCCAGTGTTAGTGTTTTCCACTCAGTTTCAAAACCCTTACCGATATTGGCTCCACCTGGGAATACCGTATCATTTTCTAAACGGTTATAAACGTCATAACGTGCATCTAGCTCCCACTTAGAGTTTATGTACCAACCAAGGTCGAGCTGCCATGCAGATGCTTCGCCATTTTCGCCATTACCTACTGGCGCTGCTGGGTTCATATCGAATGTTGCTTGATGTGGCCCAAGCCAGATCATACCTTTCGCTTTTGCAAATTCAACAGCAACGCGGAATTTGTTGCTAAGGTACTTGGCACCTAAACCGGAACGTTTGCGATCATATTCGGTCGGGTTATGGGTAGCATCATTTGTGTTATCTAATAAACGCTTACCACTTTGGCTCCATGCATACATTTTCAAACCTTTACGTCGTGGACCTGCACCTGATGTGATGAGTTCAGATGACCAGTAGAGGTATGTATCCTGTTTCCCATCATTGTCTGAGAGGTTAAGTCCATTACCATTGCCTTTCATGATTGAATAACTGTGTTCCCAGTTATTACTTTTGAAAGTATCGAATACTTGTACACCGGTATCACGCGCTGCAGAAACTGATTTGGTAAACGTATTCAAACTAGTACCAACAGGCAAGGTTTGTGAGCTAACATTTGCTGTATAGGTATCGTTTGGCGATCGCTCAATTAACTGTTGATTAGCGAAGTTAGTAAAATTAATGTAATCAAAAATAGCAATACCTTGATAGACTTCTTCTGAACCTGGGGTTTTAAATAAACCGGCACGAATACGTGCGCCTGGTATATGGTTCAAGGTAATACTTGCATCAGTAACTTTCGCAAACGCATTTCCTGGTTGGGTAATTCCATTGTTACCAAATTCAACAAGTAAAAAATAATTTACATTTGAATCTAATGGCATACCGGTACCACGAAGACCGATACGGGCACGATTAACAGAAAATGATTCTTGTGAATTAAGATCCGGCCCGACTAATTTCGGTGGAATATATCCACCTGATGCGTTTGCATCACTGAAATCTTTTTGGTATTTAGTTTGAATAAAGCCCCAAACCTTTGCACGTGGAGCTGCATCAGCAGCTTCGGTACCTTGAAGCATTAACCAGTTGGCAGCAAGTGCTGTTGAAACTGTACCACTTAGTAAAGTCGTACACGCTGCAGCAAGCGCAGCTTTTTTTAAAGTATTCATTATAAACTCCCATTGAAATTTTATTATATTTTTTTATTTTAAGGCTTGATTAAGATGTAGCCTTGTTTAACTAAATCAACAATTCGTACCGCACCTGCACTCACTGTTACAGCATTAGAATTTAAGATTGGCGCATGACCTAACTTTTTAGCCATGTTACGTGTCGTATTTTCACATGCGCTGAACTTTACGCCAGTACCTGCTAATGCAGTGATACGATCTTTGTTGGCATTGCCTGCAAATAACAAACGCAATCCTGGACCGAAGGCAACAATTTCAATATCAACTTGACCCTGGCCATAGTGTTTTGTGATATTACTAGCAACATTCAGCACTATTGTTTGCTTTTGCGGGCTGGGATCGCTTATTTGTAACACTACTTTTGCATCTGCCATGGATTGCTCGGCAGCAATTGCGTGACTACCGATGAACGGTGATGTCACGAGTACTATAAGAGTACATATTTTTAAAAAGATTGATTTCATTTGTATTTTTCCTCAAAAGATTATTTTTAATAATTATTTATTTTTATTAAGTGTCATCAGATTATTTCTATTCTAAAAATAGGAAAGAAAATCCGACTAACCTCAAGTAGACGGAGCAGGTACAACGAATATTCCATTAAAATAAAATATATTTCGTAGATTAGTATATTGCTGTTTTCTTATGATGTAGAAAAATGGAATATTGACTCGCCTAATGCGTCTTATAAGAATATTATGCTGGGCACATAGTTGGGGGAGGGGGAAAACTATGAGTATATTAAAGACTATATGCTTAAAACATAATTTAAAGCAGCGCATTGCGACTAATCATAAACGGCTTTATCGTGCTGTTTTTGCTTGGGGAGGCGATCCGGATCTGGCATCGGATATCTCTCAGGAAGCTATGACCAAGGCATTAAAACGCCTCAAGCAATTACGAGAACCAGAAAAATTAGATAGTTGGTTGTTTGGAATATTGGTGAATTGCTGGCGCGACCATTTCCGACAACAAAAAGATATTGTCGATATTGATGAGGTGGAATTGATTAATGAAGAAACACCAGAAACAATACTAAACCAGCAGGATATGGTTGAGAGTGTACGTAGCTCGGTTGCATGTTTACCTGAGGGGCAACGTCAGGTTGTCACCCTAGTAAATCTGGAAAGTTTTAGTTATGCCGATGTTGCCGATATTTTGGATATACCTGTTGGTACCGTAATGAGTCGCTTATCACGTGCACGGCAAACACTAGCAGATTATTTATTAACATATAAAATGGAAACGGCTATTAATACTGACAAGCCAGCATTACGGAGAATTAAATGAACAAGGATAATTCTGGATTTTCAGATGAATATTTAAATGCTTATTTAGATAATGAATTAGCAAGTGATGAACGTAAGTGCTTGGTTGAAGCGTTACGCGATGACCAGGACTTGCGCCAGCGCGTTTGTAAGTTTGAGCAAGTTCGCAATATGCTCTCTGTTGCGTTTCATGATATTCCCGAACCTGAATCGTTGAAAGTTGTTAGTCCATCACGCAGCTCGTTTTATTCTATTGCCGCGAGTGTTTTAGTTGTATTTACCTTTGCGCTAGGTGGTTGGTATGGACATGCCTATTTTAATAAAGGCACCAGTCTTACACAACTAACGACCGCATATCAGATAAATAAACCTAATAGCACAGATAAAACCTCGGGTGTTTTATTGCATGTGACTTCTGATGACCCTTATCGTATTGAAGCTGTACTTGATGAAGTTGAATTGATATTAAGCGAAGCCGAAGCGAGACAAACCAAAATATCCGTTCAAATTCTTGCGAATGGGGTGGGTTTAAATATGCTTCATAATACAAAATCACCTTATGGTAAGCGTATTGCTGAGTTGCAAACGCGCTATTCAACTTTGGTGTTTACAGCATGTGCTAAAGCAATGGAGCGTATTCAAAAAGTAACAGGAAAAACGATTCCTTTATTACCTAATGTCGGCGTTACCCGTTCAGTACTTAGTGAGGTTCTCGATAAACAACGTGAAGGCTGGACATATATTAAAATTTGATAGCCGGTCAATAGGCGAAATTATTGATTCCACGAAATAAATGTACCCATTGGGCTGCTGCTGACTCCACTTGGCTTATATCTTAAGTTTAGGTTTGAGGGGCGAGGCCACTGAAAGCAGATATTTATTAAAGGGCTATCTTTTCGCAAGCTCTAATTTGTTGAAGAGGTTTACATGAAAAAAGAGCACATAAAATAAAGTAATGCTCTCGTATAACTTACTTGTATCAATATTATTAATCAGGGTACTAACAGGGGTTATTTGAATAAAAGTATGAAGTTACTTATTATGCCGATGTTCATGATTAACCTAAATAAGTAAATGCTAATTTATCAAGGCTCAATCCAAAATTTAGTATTGAAGATGATGATAATAAGGTAGTAATTTTGAAAATGTACTTACATTTATAGCTAAAATATCATATCCTCTCACTCTCGAAAAATTCGAGATGCAGAACCGAAGGAATATCAAATTTTACCTGTAACAGACGCCTATAGTAATAGGTTCAAAGTTATTAATTGAATTACTAAATAAAAAAACACTATTAACTCAGAACAGACTCAGGTGGCTGTTTTGTGGATAATTTAACCAATTACAATTATAGAGGAAATACCAATGTTCACGAGCAATCCCTTTGTCGAGCTTTCGGCATTAATAT
>Ga0316205_10003521_pt1 | contig 14697 bp, 16 predicted proteins | sample 3monthpyrite_MG_FD_204941 | JGI IMG/M metagenome (GOLD analysis project Ga0316205, IMG submission 204941) | Microbial mat bacterial communities from mineral coupon in-situ incubated in ocean water Damariscotta River, Maine, United States -... | ecosystem: Environmental > Aquatic > Marine >... | reverse complement strand
GAGCACGTTGACATCCCCGTAGGATTTCACGAGATTGGTCATTTTCAAATCAGCCATCACTGGACTCCTATCCGGTTTTTAGGGCAATGCAGGCTTGCCATGGTGCGAGGGTAACGGTGCCATTGGGCGCGGGTTCGGCACCGCCCAGCGCTTGCCCGATTGGTCGCCACAGGCCCCCGGGCAGGGGTATTGCTTGAGGGGTATCGCCCAAATTGAAGCTGCAAAAAATGGTTTCGCCCCCGTCTTTGCGGGTGAATTGCAGCAGGTCATCCGATGCGGTTATCTCCAGCATCTCGCCTATCATCAGGGCCGGGTGCCGATGGCGTAGCGCAATGGCCTCGCGGTAATGATAGTGCAGCGAATCAGGGTTGCGCGCCTCTTTGGTGGCGGCGTGGCTCAGGTGCTCGGACGGCACGGGCAGCCATGTTTGGCTATTGGTGGAAAAGCCGCCGTTTTTGTTGCTTTCTTCCCACACCATCGGGGTGCGGCAGCCATCGCGGCCCTTGAACTCGGGCCAGAATTCAATGCCGTAGGGGTCTTGCAGGGCCTCAAAGGGCACATCGGCCTCGGGCAGGCCAAGCTCTTGCCCCTGATAGATACAGGCGGAGCCGCGCAGGCACATCAGCATGGTGGCCAGGCAGCGCTCAGCCTCAAGGCTCAGCGCCCAGCGCGAATTTTGGCGCTGCACATCATGGTTTGAATAGGCCCAGCAGGCCCAGCCATCAGCGGCAACCGCCTCGACCTTGGCAAACACTTCGGCAACAAAACTGGCGGATGGCCGGTGGTTCGACAGCAGTTCAAACGCATAGCACATCTGCATCAGATCATCGCCGGCGGTGTATTCACCCATAATTTCCAACCCGCGTTGGCTGTCGCCGACTTCGCCAACGGCGGCGGCGTCATAACCATCCATCAGGGCACGGAGTTTGCGCAGAAAATCCAGTGTTTCTGGGCGGTTTTTATCGTAGATATGCTCTTGGTGGTTATAGGGGTTTACCGCGGGGGCGGTCATGTCATTGCGCTCGCTCACCGGCAGGGCCGGGTTGTCACGCAACTGTTGATCCGCGCAATAAAAGTTGATGGTATCAAGCCGGAAACCATTAACCCCGCGTTCCAGCCAGAATTTGCCGACAGCCAACAATTCATCCTGCACCGCCGGGTTGTGGAAGTTGAGATCGGGCTGCGAGGCCAGAAAATTATGCATATAATACTGGCAGCGTCGGGAATCCCAATGCCATGCCGAACCACCAAAGATCGAAAGCCAGTTATTGGGCGGCGTGCCATCGGGCTTGGCATCGGCCCAGACATAGTAATCCGAATACGCATTGCGCGCTGCCTTGCGGCTTTGCGCAAACCACGGGTGCTGGTCTGATGTGTGGCTGAGCACCAGATCAATCATCACCTTGATGCCAAGCGCATGTGCGGTGTCGACCACGGCGTCAAAATCGGCCAATGTGCCAAAAAGCGGGTCCACGTCACAGTAGTCAGACACATCATAGCCGAAATCGGCCATTGGCGAGGTGAAAAACGGCGAGATCCAGATCGCATCCACCCCGAGCCCGGCGATATAGGGCAGGCGCTGCGCAATGCCGCGCAAATCGCCGATACCGTCACCGGTGCTATCCTGAAAGCTGCGCGGATAGATTTGGTAGATCACCGCACCGCGCCACCATTCCTCTGTACCATGATTACCCGAAGGAAATTGGGTTGCTTCAGTCATCGAATTCATATCTTCCATTTATTTTACCGACCCGGCGAGAAGGCCGCGCACCAGATATTTCTGCATGGCAAAGAAAACCAAGAGCGGCACAGCGATGGACACAAAGGCCGAAGTCGCCAGAATTTCCCAGTTGCCGCCACGGGTGCCCAAAAGCTCAACGATTTGCTTGGTCATCACGGTGGTGTCGCCCGAACTGTCGATCAGGAACACCAGCGCCACCAACAGGTCATTCCATGTCCAGAGGAACTGGAAGATGGCAAAGGATGCCAGCGCCGGAAAGCTGAGCGGCAGGATGATTTTCACGAAAATCTGGAAATCGGACGCGCCGTCAACCCGGGCGTTTTCGATGATATCCCTCGGCAACCCGACCATATAATTTCGCAACAGATAGATCGCCAAGGGCAGGCCAAATCCGGTATGCGCCATCCATGCGCCCAAATAGCCTTTGCCAATACCAATTTCATTGTGGAACTTCAGTAACGGAATGAGCGCAAGCTGGAGCGGCACCACCAAAAGCCCGACAATGGCGGCGATCAGCAACGCACGGCCGGGAAACTCCATCCATGCCAACGCATAGGCCGCAAAAGCGGCAATCACAATCGGGATGATCGTGGCGGGGATAGTCACGGTAAGGGTATTGAAAAACGCCTTGGTCATGCCCTCGCTATTGGCGGGGTCAAACAGCACATTTTGGTAGTTTCTAAGGGTAAATTCCGGCGGGGTGGTCGCGGTAACAAAAATCCGCTGCCCGCGAGAGCCGGTAAAGGGCTCGGGGCTGGTCATCCGATAACGGCCACCAGCCGAAACGGTGATTTCTCCACCATTTCTAAGCTCACCAACCTCACCGGCGGTAAAGGCATCAAACGCGTTGGAGGAAACCCCGTAAACCGAGACGGAAACCTCTATGCCCTCTTCAAACAAATCACCCTCGATCACATAAAGGTCGCCCTCCTGCACCTGCATTTCTGGCGCGTCGGCCCGCAATGTCAGGTTTTGCTCCGAGGGGAACATCGCTTTCCACCAACCGCTAGTCGCGATCTGGTCCGAGGTGCGAAACGAAGAAACCAGCAGTCCGACCGTGGGGAACAGCCATAAAAGCACCAGCAAGGTCACCGATATATGCACCGCCCATGTGAGGCTGGATTTGGTTCCGGCTATGTTATCCATTCCTGCCCCCTATTGCATTTCTTTGCGCGCGTTGCGCACATTCCACACCAGAATTGGTGTCACCAGCAGCATGATGACCATGGCGCTGGCCGAGCCAACCCCCCAGTCATTTGCCCGAAACAGTTTGTCGAACATATAATTGGCCAGCACCTGCGTTTCCCACTGGCCGTTGGTCATGGCAAACACGATGTCGAACACCTTGAGCACCACAATGGTGATGGTGGTCCACACTACCATGATCGTGCCTTTGATCTGCGGCACCTTGATCTTGAAAAAAACCTGAAACGGGTTGGCGCCATCGACAATCGCCGCCTCGATGGTTTCTTCGGGTATGCCGCGCAGGGCGGCCGAAAGAATAACCATGGCAAAGCCGGTCTGGATCCAGACCAGCACCGCCATTAGAAAAAAGTTGTTCCAGATCGGGATGGTCAGCCAGGCTTTCGGCTCGGTGCCGCCAAAGAACAGGTAAAGCGCGTTAAGCACCCCGATTTGGTCTTGCGAGATCGGGCGCACATCATAAACCAGCTTGAAAATCACCGCCGCGCCAACAAACGAGATCGCCATCGGCATAAAAATAAGAGATTTTGCGATGTTACCCCATTTGATCCGGTCAGTAAGCTGCGCTGCCAGCAGGCCAAAACCGGTGGCCAATGCCGGCACAACCAAGAGCCAGAGCGCATTGTTGCGCAGGGCCTCCCAGAACTTGGTTTCGTTCAACATTTGTTGGTAGTTATCGAGGCCGACCCAAGCGTAAGCCGTGGTGCCGTCTGGCAGGGTCGAACGCTGGGTCAGGGAAAGGCGGAGGGTCTCAACAACCGGATAGGCCAGATAAAGCCCGAGGGCGATCAATGCCGGCAGTAAAAACAGCCAAGGGCGGATCATGTTGGCCCGGTTGATATTGCGCCCGGCATTTTCGCCGCGCGCCGGAAACAGCACCTTGTCCAGAAACTGGTTGGAGAAGTAAAAATAGCCGATACAGCCACTCACACCCACAACAATCGTAATTATACCTTGTAGTGCCGGATGCATGATTCCCCCCTGCTTGGTTAGCACAAGGCCCGGCGCACGGCCGGGCCTTGAAGTGTTTTTTACACTATTTCAGGGCCTCCCAGGAATCCTGAATTTCGTCAGCGACTTCCTGAGCGGATTTGCCACCGGCATAATCCACCATACCCGTCCAGAACGAGCCAGCGCCTACACCGCCGGGCATCAGGTCGGAACCGTCAAACCGGAACGTGGTCGCGTTGAGCAGGATTTCGTTCATTTTGGCCAAGGTTGGGTCGCCAAATGCGCTGGTATCCACGCTACGCAGCGGTGTCAGGAAGCCTTTGCGGGCCATCCAGATCTCGTGGGCAATCGGCTGCTGCAGAAACTCGATCAGTGCTTGCGCGCCGGGGCTGTCACTGGTGATACCCCATACGGTGCCCGCACCCAAAACCGGTGCGCCAAGATCTTTGCCCGCAAATGCCGGGAAGTAGAAGAAGTCAGCGTCTTCACCCACAACCGTTCCTTCGGGGAAGAAGGCCGGAATGAAACTGGCCTGACGGTGCAGGTAGCATTGTGGTGGCGAGCTGAACAGGCCTTTGGGGCTGTCGCGGAAGTCGGTTGAGGCCACGGCACCGGCACCGCCTGCAACATAATCGTCATTGCGGGCAAATACGCCAAATTCATCAATCGCGGCAACGATGCGCGGATCATTGAACGGAATTTCGTTGGTGACCCAGCCATCATAAACATCGGTGGGCTGTGTGCGCAGTAGCAGGTCTTCCACCCAGTCGGTGGCCGGCCAGCCGGTTGCACCACCAGAACCAAGGCCAATGCACCAAGGGGTGCCGCCATCGGCAACAATCTGGTCGCTCAGAGCGATCAGGTCTTCCATGGTTGTTGGCACTTCATAGCCAGCATCCTCGAAATTCTCGGGAATATACCAGACCAGCGATTTCACGTCGACCTTGTAGAAAAAACCATAGAGGCTGTCACTGCCGTCGGGGCCGGTGTAGGTGCCAAGGTCAACCCAGCTTTGGCCAGCGGCATAGTTTTCACGCACCCAGTCGGCAGTGCCATCGGCCAGCGGGGTCAAAAACCCGCGCGACGCCATATCGGCGGCAAGGCCGGGCTGCGGGAACACGGAAACGTTGGCGGCAGAACCGGCCTCGGCATCCACCAGAATTTGCTGCTCGAAACTGTCGGAACCAACATAGCGCACATCAGCGCCGGTTTGGGTGGCAAACTCGGCAAGCACGGCTTCAACGTTTTCCTGATCCGGCCCGAGCCATGGCCCGAATACCGTAACCTGCTCTCCGGAAAGATGTGACCCGGCAAATGCCGCGCCTGTGGTAAGCGCCATGGCGGCTGCCCCGGCTAATAATAGATGTTTCATTTATTCCTCCTGATTGGGTGCGGATTTACCGCTGATACTTTTTTCAAGCGAGCAGAATACTTCCAAAGCGCTTTGAACAGTGCCAAAATCGAATATTTAATCGGTTCTGTCAACATATTCCTGCGCTGAGGGTAGTATTTATTCGAGAAAAACACAATGCTCGCTTTGACGTTTTAACTTTTTGCTCTTATCGTGTCCGAATAATTTGAAAGCGCTTTGGCATGAATCTTAAAGAACTCTCTACCATTTTGAACCTGTCGCAAACAACGGTTAGCCGGGCTCTCAATGATTATCCGGAAGTGAAGGAAGCCACCCGTCAACGGGTGAAAGCGGCTGCGATGGCGCATAATTATCGGGCCAATCCGCGCGCCAAGGGGCTGGCCACCGGGCGCTCCATGGCGATCGGCCACGTGATTCCGATTTCGACGCGGCATGAAATCGTTAACCCGATATTCGCCGACTTTATCGCGGGTGCGGGCGAGATATATTCGCGCAATGATCATGATATGCTGCTCTCGGTAGTGTCCGATATTGACGAGGAACGCACCTATCGCCAGCTTGCCGCCAAGGCCTCGGTGGACGGGGTAATTGTGCACGGCCCACGCGGCAATGATCCGCGAATCAAACTGCTCAAGAGCCTTGGCATCCCGTTTGTGGTGCATGGTCGCGCTAGTGCCGAAGATACCGACTATTCTTGGGTTGATGTCAACAATCGCCGCTCGTTCGAGCGCGCGGCCAACCTGTTATTTGACCTCGGCCATGCGACAATCGCCTTGATAAACGGGCTTGAATTTATGGATTTTGCCCGGCGGCGAAAAGAGGGTTTTCTGGCCGCCCATGAAAGCCGTGGCATCGTCTCCAACCCCGATTTCATGGTCTCGGACGAAATGACCGAAGATTTCGGCTACCAGTCCGCGCGGGATATGCTGGCGCGCGTCGACGGGCCAACCGCCTTTATTGTGTCGTCGATGATTATGGCCATCGGGGTGCGGCGCGCCATTTGGGATGCGGGCAAGACCATGGGGCAGGATGTGTCGATCATCATCCATGACGATGTGCTCTCCTACCTGCCCAATGGTGCCGAAATTCCTCTTTTCACCGCCACAAAATCCTCTGTCCATCAGGCGGGGCGGCTTTGTGCGCAAATGCTGCTTGATATTATTACCAGTAATGACCAAACCCCCCGCCAAACCCTTCTTGAAACCGAACTGATGCTGGGCGAAAGCACCGGCCCGCTCCTGAAAGCCTGACCATGCTCAACCGCACCGATTTTCCCGAAGGGTTCCTTTTTGGGGCCGCAACCGCCGCATACCAGATTGAAGGGCACCAGTTTGGCGGTGCCGGAGAAACCATTTGGGATAGATTCGCCAAACAGCCCGGCAAGGTGGTTAACAGCGAATCAGGGTCTATCGCCTGTGATCACTATCACCGTTATGAAGCTGATCTGGACCTGCTTGCGGGGTTGGATGCCTACCGCTTTTCCACCAGCTGGGCGCGGGTGCTGCCCGAAGGGCGCGGCGCGGTAAATACCGAGGGCCTTGATTATTATGACCGGTTGGTGGATGCCACACTCGCCCGTGGCTTGCAGCCGTTTTTAACGCTGTATCACTGGGATATGCCGGCCGCCCTGCAAGATCTCGGCGGCTGGACCAACCGCGATGTCGCCAAATGGTTTGGCGATTTTTCGGAAGTGGTGATCGAGCGGATCGGGGACCGAGTTGCCTCGGTTGCCACCATAAACGAGCCGTGGTGCGTGAGCTATCTTTCACATTTTCTCGGCCATCATGCGCCGGGGCTGCAAGATATTGCCGCCACCGCGCGCGCCGTGCATCATGTGCTGCTGGCCCATGGTGAAGCGTTGGAGCGGCTCAGGGCGCGCGGGCAGGAAAACCTCGGTATTGTGATCAATTTCGAGGCCAAGCAACCGGCAACGCCGAGCGCTGCCGACGCCGCGGCCACCGCGCGCTTTGATGCCATTATGAACCGGATGTTCGTTGAACCTGTCACCCAAGGAACCTATCCCGCGCAGGTCATCGAGGGGCTTGGCCCGCATCTGCCGGAAAACTGGCAGGATGATATGGTAAAAATTTCGGCACCAATTGATTGGCTTGGGGTAAATTATTATTTCCGCAGCACTGTAAAAGCCGCACCATCTTCGCCATGGCCACATTTTGAGCCTGTGCAAACCGATGCGGCAAAAACCCAGATGGGCTGGGAAATTTACCCGAATGGTCTCACAGAAACACTTAATCGGCTACGCCAGGACTACACCGCCGATCTGCCGCTTTATGTAACCGAAAACGGCATGGCATGGGCCGACCAGCCGGTGGATGGTGACGTCAATGATCCGGAACGCATCGACTATATTAACACGCATCTGGGCGCGGTCCGGCAATCCATTGCCGACGGCGGCAATATCAAAGGCTTTTTCTATTGGTCATTGCTTGATAACTTTGAGTGGGCATTTGGCTATGAAAAGCGTTTTGGCCTTGTGCACGTGGATTTCGACACCCAGAAGCGGACGCCGAAAGCCAGCTACGCCCATTATAAACAAATCGCCGCGCGTTAGGTCTCTTTATCGGTGGGGAAAAACCCTTCTGGCGGGTCTACGATAATCTTTCCGGTGGAAAGATCGACCGTTGGCACATTAACAAGGGTAAAGGGCAGCAATGCCGCCTCTTTCATACCTTTGCCGTAAATTTCCAGAATATCCCCGGCACCAAAATCCTGCACCGAGGTGACCTTGCCAAGCTCTGCGCCGCCGGTATCCAGCACCGTTAGCCCAATCAGGTCCGAGTGGTAATATTCGTCATCCGGCAGGCTGGGCAGGTCTTGCCGGCGGGCATATAGCCTTGTGCCGCGCAGGGCGTCGGCGGCTTCTTTGTTGGACACCCCCGAAAGGCTGGCCCCAAAGCCACCCTTTACCGTGCCGGTCAGCACAATTTCATAGCTAACACCACTTTCAGTGCTCAGCGGGCTGTAATTCTCGATGTCTGCCGGATTGGCGCAAAAGGATTTCAGCCGCACCTCGCCGCGCACCCCGAAAGCCCCCATTATCGCGCCTACGCAAATCAAATTATCATCCATCACTGGCTCCTGAATTGGCAAATGCGGCACCTATCAGCGCAAAATCTTGTTCTGAAATTTCGAAAAGCGAGCGGCGGAAGGCCATGCCCCAATGGGTCGGGTTGCTCACAAAACCAAGGGATTCCAGCATTGGACGCACCGGAACGCGGGCAAAAATATCGGTCTGCGCCGGGCGCACCCAGCCGGGGCTGCCATTAAAATCCACCTCAAAAGGGGCGCCCTCCAGCACCGTGCCCAAAGCCACAAATGCCTGCACCACATCGCCCTCCCGATAGCCTTCGCGCGGGCAATAATAGGCGAAGCGATCCCCCGGGCTTAGCCGGGAGACCGCCTTTTGTTGACCATGCGAAAAGGCGCAAAAACCGCGGTTCATGCCGAATTCGGCGTGTTTTGCCCCGACAACCCCGATCCAGTATTTGCTCATACCTCGCGCCTTTCCATGGCTTATTCTTCAGCAGTGGCTTCTTCAACCGGTGCGGCAGCAGCTTCAGCAGCTTCGGCAACTTTAGCCGCTTTCTCCTCAGCGCGCTCAACAGCGGCTTTGTGCGGGGTGCCTTTTTTAGGGTTGCTGCGGGTTTTCTTTTCAATAACACCGGCGGCTTCCAAAAAGCGCGATACGCGGTCGGTAAGCTGCGCGCCTTTGCTGATCCATTCCTGCACCCGCTCCACGTCGATTTTCACACGCTCTTCGCTGTCTTTTGGTAGAAGCGGGTTATAAGTGCCCACTTTTTCAATGAATCGGCCATCGCGCGGCATGCGGCTGTCTGTGACCACAATGCGATAGAAGGGGCGCTTTTTTGAGCCGCCACGGGCGAGCCGGATTTTAGTAGCCATTTGGTTTTCTCCTTAAGATGACTGGGGTGCGGTGGGATGAATTCCACCCTACGTTTGGTTGTTCTTGATACTCTTGTGATGCCTGATGACCTCATCAATGATGAAGCTCAGGAATTTCTTGGCAAATTCGGGGTCGAGCTTGGCCTTGCCTGCCAATTCTTCCAGCCGCGCTATTTGGGCGGCCTCGCGGGTGGGGTCAGACGCGGGCAGATCATGCTGCGCTTTGAGTTCGCCCACCGCTTGCGTGTGTTTAAAGCGCTCGCCAAGCGTATAAACAAGGATCGAATCGAGCCGGTCAATGCTTTCGCGGTGGCTTTTCAGAATTTCGGCGGCTTTTTGTTGATCAGGAGTCAATGAAGTGCCTCCGGTTTTGGGTGGCGATAGATCAGGCAATCACCATGTTCTTTAGTGCGGGGGGCATTTTCATCAATAACCGCATCTAGCCGTTCGGCTACCTTGATAGACCGCTGGTTTTCGCGATCAATATAAGAAACGACAGTTTCCCAACCCAATGTTTTATATCCATATTCGCGCGCTGCAAGCGCCGCTTCAACCGCATAGCCTTTGCCTTCGGCGGCTTCTGTCAATATCCAGCCAAGCTCGTTTTCGGGGTCGCCAAAATCCCGGTGCAGGAAGATCATCCCGACAAATTCGCCGGTTTCCGAAAGATCAGCAGACCACATGCCATAGCCGCGCAAATGCCATCCGGCCACGCCGGCGCAAAAATCCAGCCATGTGTCTTCTTCCGAAAATGGTCCGCCCATATGCGTGGCGCGTGCGCTTTGCATTATGGCCGTATATGGCGGCACATCAGCTAAACAAGGTGGGCGCAAAGTGAGCCGTTCTGTGGTGAGGGACGGAATCATTTTTTCTTCCCGAAGCCGGAAAGATCGGTCGGCAAAGCGCCGCCACCAAGCCCGGGCAACCCGCCGGCGCCACCGGGAGGCATGCCTTGCTGCATACCGCCGCCACCTTTTCCCATCAACGCACCAAGCCCTTGGCGCATCAGGCCTTTTTTGCCCATTTTGCCCATTTTCTTCATCATATCGCCCATTTGGCGCTGCATTTTCAGCAGTTTATTGAGCTCGGCCACCTCAAGCCCAGCGCCTTTGGCGATCCGCTTTTTGCGGCTGGCTTGCAGTAGTTTGGGATTGGCGCGCTCGCGTCTGGTCATAGATTGAATAAGCGCGATCTGGCGTTTCAGGATCTTGTCATCCATCCCGGCCGCATCCATCTGCTTTTTCATTTTACCCATGCCGGGCATCATGCCCATCACGCCTTCCATGCCACCCATTTTTTGCATCTGCTCAAGCTGGGATTTAAGGTCGTTCATATTGAACTGGCCCTTCTGGAAGCGCTTCATCATGCGCTCGGCCTGTTCGGCCTCGATGGTTTCCTGCGCTTTTTCTACGAGGCTGACGATATCGCCCATGCCCAGAATCCGGCCAGCGATTCGCTCGGCGTGGAATTCCTCAAGCGCGTCCATCTTTTCGCCAAGGCCGACAAACTTGATCGGCTTGCCGGTAATGGCGCGCATGCTCAAAGCCGCACCGCCACGGCCATCGCCGTCCATGCGGGTAAGCACCACGCCTGATATGCCGATCTGCCCGTTAAACTGCTCGGCCACATTTACCGCGTCTTGGCCGGTGAGGCCGTCAACCACCAACAGGGTTTCGCGCGGGGTGGCGACATCGCGCACTGCCTGCACTTCGGCCATCAAGACCTCGTCAATATGGAGACGGCCAGCGGTATCAAGCAGGTAGACATCATAGCCGCCAAGGGTGGCCTGCTGCTTGGCCCGTGTGGCAATTTGCACGGCAGTTTGGCCTGCCACAATCGGCAGGGTATCCACACCAATTTGCGCGCCGAGCACTTCTAGCTGGTGTTGCGCCGCCGGGCGGTAAATATCGAGCGAGGCCATCAAGACCCGTTTATTGTCTTTTTCTTTCAAGCGCTTGGCCAGTTTGGCCGTGGTTGTGGTTTTACCCGAGCCTTGCAGGCCGACCATCAGGATCGGCGCTGGCGGGTTATCCACCTTGAGCGCAGCCGCCCCGCTGTCATCCCCCGCCAAAACCGAAATCAGCTCGTCATGAACTATTTTGACAACCTGCTGACCGGGGGTAATGGATTTGGTAACCGACTGCCCTTCGGCCTTGGCCTGCACCGCTTTCACAAAGTCGCGTGCCACCGGCAGCGAAACGTCGGCCTCCAGCAAGGCCACCCGCACTTCGCGCAGTGCCGTGGCCACATCGGCTTCCGAGAGCGCACCTTGCTTGGTGAGCTTATCAAAGACGCCGGAGAGGCGATCGGATAGATTCTCGAACATGCGCGGTCCTCCTCGGGGCCAGATCCAAACGACAAACGCACCAGTGGGCGTAACACGCTGACTGGTGGCGATCCTCTCATACGAGGACCGGAAGATTTCACGCTTCCGTAAGTTGGGGCTTATTTAGGGTAAAGCGTAAAATTGGTCAAGGGGCGGCTTTGTAACTTTGGTTTATGGAGGTGGTCTGTTCGGCCCTTTGGCCATAAGTGCAATGGTGCAGCTGTTTGTCGGCACTTAAGTTTTCCAAAGATTTATTGGCAGTAACCAATGCCCGAAAATCAGGGGTCAACTTGCCGTGGCACATACTCAAAAAAAGATGGTGCCCGTTTGGGACAGATTTATCCGCCTGTTCCACTGGGGTTTATTCGGGTTTGTCGCTATTGCCGCCGCAACCGGGTTTTTGCTGTCACCAAGCTGGATCAATCTGCATATCTGGGCAGGGACTGCGGCTGGTGCGCTGATTTTGGCGCGGCTGTTTTGGGGCATATGGGGTAGCAAAAATGCGCGCTTTGCGGGGTTTATCAAGGGTCCGCGCGTGGTTGCGGCACATATAGCTGAATTGCGCACAAGTAAGGCGCCCCGCCATCTCGGCCATAACCCGCTGGGTGCAGTTATGATTGTAGCCTTGTTGAGCAGCGCGGTTTTATTGCTGTTTACCGGTGCGGCCGGGCTTGGCGGCGTTTTCAAAACCGGACCGTTCGGCTTTGCTTTGGCTTATGATTTTGGCCGGACAGCGCTTTCGCTGCATGAATTGCTGGCAATCGCGCTGATGGTATTGGTGGCATTGCATATCGGGGGCGCGCTTTTTGAGGGGCATCGCACAAAAGACAGCCTCGTAAAAGCCATGATAAAGGGGCGAAAAGAGGCCCGAATTGGCGATATTGAAACAAATGACGTAATGATCCGCCCTTTTACGGTGGTTTTTCTTTCTGGCGGGTCTTTGGCCTTGCTGTTTTTTGCCGGCGTTTGGCTTTCGGCCAAGCCACCTTACGGTATGCCTCGCGCCGCCCCAAACCCTGTTTATGCTGACGAGTGCTCGGCCTGCCACATCGCCTATGCGCCCAGCCTGCTGCCCGCCCAAAACTGGAGCCTTCTAATGGCCGGATTGGACGAGCATTTTGGCGAAGATGCCTCATTGGACGAGGAAACCGCAGCCGATATTACTTCGTGGTTAATCGAGAATGCGGCAAACACGGTCGACAGCAAACCCGCGCATATGTTTTCACGCATCAATCCGGATAACCCGCTGGCCATCACCGAAACACCGTTTTGGAAACGCACCCACCTCGCCATTCCGGACGCGGTTTTTGCGCGCCCGCCGATTTATGACAACGGCAACTGTGTGGCTTGCCACAGCGACGCCCGGTCGGGTGCCTTTTATCCCGCCAATATTTCTATCCCCAAGGAGACCAGCCCATGAAAATTAAACCAGCTCTCGTTTTTGGTGTAGCGGCCGCAATGCTTTCTGCGGCCGTTGGCGCCAATCCGGTGCGAGACAGCTTGCTGGAAGGCTATGCGGCGGCTGCCGGTGTTCCGGCTTTTTCCGAAGAGGCCGGGCGTGCGCTATTTTTTAGCGAAAACACGACCGGCAAACCGGATACGCCTTCTTGCACCACCTGCCACACGGCAGATCCGGCCGCGCAAGGGCGCACACGCGTTGGCAAATTGATCGAGCCTATGGCCGTTTCCACCAACCCCGAACGATATACCGATCTCGAAAAGGTCGAAAAATGGTTCCGGCGCAACTGCAATTCGGTGCTGGGCCGCGAATGCACGGATGAAGAAAAAGGTAACTTTCTGACCTTTATGATCAATCAATAACGAAAAGGCGAATCCTATGAAAAAAACATTAAAATTTTTAGCTGCTATGGCCGTTTTGGCCGGTGCCAGCCTGCCCGCTTTCGGTGCTTCGCCATGGATCGTGGAAAATAGCGCCACAAAAGAAGAGTGTTCGGCTTGCCATGTTGCCTATGCGCCGGGTTTTTTGCCCGAACGATCATGGCAGGCGATCATGGGCAATCTTACCGACCATTTTGGGGAAGATGCCAGCCTGAACGATGATCTCCGCCTGCAGATAACGAATTACCTGACCGCCATGGGGCCAAAAGAAATAAACGGTCTGGCTGCGGATTTGGTGCCATTGCGGATAAGCGAGCTTCCGTGGTTTACCCGCGAGCATGGCAGCCGTGTGCTCAACCGTGTTGCCGCTGACCCAAATATCGGCACCATTTCAAATTGCACTGCCTGCCACCAACGCGCTGAAGAAGGGCGGTTCTAGCCCTTAGGGGAGATCAAAAAGATAGGTCTTTTCGGTCCAGCCATCCACATTGTCGCGGGCCCGGATAATGACCTCGGACAACCCTTCGGGGATGACCACACCGCCAAGAGAGCGGGTAAAGGGCTGTTCGTTTACATGCGGATGCACCAGCACCCGCATGCCAAGCGATGAGCCATCGGGTGCGAGAATTTCCCAACCGTCGGCGTAATGGTCCCAGCCGGTATCGGCGTGGCGCAGCGCAACATCAAAGCGCCAGTTGCCGCCGCTTTGGCTGGCTTCCACGTCTACAATTTCAACATCGCTGGCCATGGCGGCGCTCCCGATCAAGGTTGCAATCAGGGTGACAAGTGCTTTCATGTAAGCCTCCTGCCGCAATGTTGCGCCCTTAACCACGAGGCTTCAAGTGCCTATCCCCTTTGATAACAGCTTTGTTAACTTGCCAAAGACGTTTTTTCAGCGTCAGGAGCCGGTGCCGGTGGCTGCGCCCAGGATGGTGCGCATTAACCACGCGCTTGTGGCTGAAATCGGGGTGGCCGCCGAGGATTTCCCGCCCGACGTGCTGGCCGGAAATGTGGTGCCCGCAGGTGCCGCCCCCTTGGCCGCTGCCTATGCCGGCCACCAGTTTGGCGGGTTTGTGCCGCAGCTTGGCGATGGCCGCGCGCTGCTGCTGGGGGAGGTGGTTGGCCCGGATGGTATCCGCCGTGATATCCAGCTCAAGGGCTCTGGCCGCACGTTTTTCTCGCGCGGGGGCGACGGGCGCGCGGCGCTGGGGCCGGTTTTGCGTGAATATATCGTATCTGAAGCCATGCACCGGCTGGGCGTGCCCACAACCCGGGCCTTGGCAGCGGTAACAACCGGCGAGCCGGTGCAGCGCGAAACGCCGCTACCCGGTGCGATTATTACCC
>Ga0316205_10003520_pt1 | contig 14701 bp, 13 predicted proteins | sample 3monthpyrite_MG_FD_204941 | JGI IMG/M metagenome (GOLD analysis project Ga0316205, IMG submission 204941) | Microbial mat bacterial communities from mineral coupon in-situ incubated in ocean water Damariscotta River, Maine, United States -... | ecosystem: Environmental > Aquatic > Marine >... | reverse complement strand
GCGATGATCTTGAGGAGCGTGGTCTTGCCGCAGCCCGAAGGCCCAAGCAAAGACGTCAGCTGGCCGCGCGGGAAATCAAGCGTCAGATCCTTTAACGCCTCCACATCACCATAATTTTTAGAGATGTTTCGTGCTGAAACTGCGATCTCGTCGGATGCCATATCTTCCGGCATGATAACTTTCTTAGTCTGAGACATAGCCAAGGTCGTTTCCTTTGAAGAGAAATTTTTCTGTGCGTTCGAGCAGGTTCAAAAACAGAACGGCAAGAACAATGATGGAGAAAATCGCGGCATACATGCTCGGATAATCGGCGATAGAGCGACTGAATGTGATAATGTCACCAACACCTGTTGGCGTGATCTTGAGTTCGGACAGGATCGCTCCGATGAAACCGGCCGAGACCCCCAGACGCAAACCGGAAAAAATTAGCGGTGACGCTGCGGGAATAATTATTTTGACGAGCATGTCAAACCGCGACCCGAGAAACGACTTACACATTTCTTTTATTGATTCAGGTGTATGCCTGACAGCGCCGCTGGTGTTGAGCACAATTACCGGCATGGCCATGATGCACACAACAAATACCTTTGATGTCAATCCAATGCCGTAAGCCATCACCAAAAGGGGGATGAGCGCCGCCAGAGGTGCGGCTTGCATAACGATAAAAATCGGGGACACTAGCCAGTCAAAGAAACCGCTAAGGCCAATCCAAAGGCCAAGTGTTATCCCAAGAACCGTCGAAATAGCTATCCCAACGACCAGCGGCTTGAGCGTTTCTACATAGGCCGTAAACAGTGTGCCTTCTACCGCGAGCCGGAACAGCGCGACCATAGAATCTATGAAGGTTGGAAAGGCGTAACTGACAGGGACTCTGCCAGCGATTTCCCATGCACCGAATATGATAACGGCGGACAGAAGTTTTAGAAGAAGTGGACGGTTCATCATTTGAGCTGTCTCATGTGATTGGGAAAAAGGATGGGATATCCGGGCCTTCTATAGCCCGGATATTTACTCGTTTTTTGGTTATTTCATCGCTGCGTCAAGCGGAGCAAGATACCAAAAATCCTCGATGTTCAAAGTCGAAGGATCGCCATCAAGCTGCCCGGCTGCGGAATACCATTCCATATCAGCTGCCGCAGCTGCACGACCGCCGCCATTCACGTCATATAGGCCAGCCGCTACAGCGTCAGTATAGAACCCGTCCAGTTCGGCCAATATTTCTGCCGGAAGCTGGCCGATCGGGCCATCAGGGTTCGTTTCACGCCGAATGACTGTCGGATCTTCGGCCATGTCACGATATACACTGACGAGCGCATCTACAAAAATCTGCACGTCATCCGAATTTTCCTGTATCCAGTCTAAATTCGCAAACAAGGCCTCGTCACTTGAATCAACCTCAAACATTTCCAAGACGTTGAAATTGTCTGCAGCGGGGCCGCGCATCAGTTTGTTGGTGTTGGACAAGTCGATGATTGTCGCATCAGCCTGTCCACCGAGCAGTGCCGCCACACGGTTTGAAGATCCCGGAACATAGGAACGAGCGCCAAACTCGATGCCGAGACGATCCTCGATAACATTGGCGATAGAATCAGTGCCGCCACCACGCGAGTGCAGCAGAATTGGTTCGCCGTCCAGATCCATCAGATTGTCATATGCTTTGGTAGTTACCGGAAAAAATTTCAGCTTGGACAGCTGGAAAATGATCCGGATCGGTGCGCGTGACCGCTGCATAGCCGAATAAGGTGTGCCAAAGCCGATATCCATTTGGCCGCTTAGAACCGCCTGAATAGCCAGCTCTTCGTCGGAAAATGCTGTCCATTCATAGTCGAGTCCGTTTGCTCTCGCGCGATCAAGCGCGACAAAAAACGCGGCAAGCTCGTCTGACGGGGTCTCGGCCAGTGCGATTTTGATCGGTTCTGCCTGGGCAATACCTGGCAGCGCCAGCCCCCCGGCCAATAGTGCAGTGGCCATAAAGGTCGCTGTCTTCTTTAGTAGATGTTTCATGTTTCTCCTCCCTGAGAAATACACTTTTGGTTTACGTGTGGTAGAGGACGCAATTATTTGTCTTTCCTCTTGTGCTTGCCTGCATTCAGATCTCCCCAAATAGACGTGCCGATACAGACCCAATATGCCGGCGCATCGCGTCATGTGCGTCGCCGGGATTACGTGCCTCTATGGCATCAGCGATGCGTCTGTGTTCGGTAAAACTTGTGTGTGATCTGGGTGGACGCTCCGTTTCACGGATGACATTGCCCCAAGCGACAGCACGCTGAACCTGATTTAACTGATCGAATAGTGCTGACAGCAACATATTATCGGTGGCGGCGGCTATTGCGTGGTGGAACTCGTCATCAAACGCCTCGTAAGTTGCCCAGTCGGGCGCATCCTCTGTTCCCTCAATGGCCTGCGTTATCCGGCTAACCGCCTCGCTTGACGCATTGATCGCGGCTTCTCGGGCAATCGCCGGCTCGATGCTCAGACGCGCGCGCATCATTTTAACAGGTGTGAGCTGACGGCTAATATCCCCCGGCCACTCGGATTTCTTTTCGCTGCGTTCACTAGATAGAAAAGTCCCCTTGCCGACGTGCCGCCAAATAAGGCCTTCTTGCTCCAGCGTATCCATTGCACGGCGCAATGTGTTGCGTGTAATACCAAGCGCACCGATCAGCTCACGCTCTGCGGGAAGCCGATCACCCGGTTCATAATTTCCCGCGGAAATATATGTCCTCAGGTTGTTCAGGCTATTTTGACGGCTCGCATGCATTGGCTCAACCATTTTTCGATTATCAACCTTATTGATCGATCAAACTGGGAATTATTAGACCAATACACCGGATCAATCTCGATTCGCAACAAAAAAATATCGATATTTTTTATTGGTTGCGATTGATTGCGAATTGATCAAAGAATATAACGGTAAAAACGAATCAAAAAACTGGAGGACCCAATGCCCGAATACGCGATAGAAACACCCCCAATCATTGCCTTGCCGATAGCAGGATCTGACGTCCAGTTTCCTGTGCGCCGAGTATATTGCATCGGGCGCAACTATGCTGCGCACGCAATTGAAATGGGCCATGATCCTGATCGCGAACCACCTTTTTTCTTCCAGAAGAACCCGAATAATCTCGATTCCTCGGGTGAGTTTCCCTATCCGCCCCACTCTTCCGATGTTCACTACGAGATGGAGATGGCTGTTGCCTTGAAAACCGGCGGAACCAATATTGCCGTCGAAGATGCTTTGGACCATGTTTTCGGCTATGCGCTTTCGCTCGACATGACCAGACGTGACCTTCAAGGCAATGCAAAAAAAATGGGGCGCCCCTGGGAAATCGGTAAAGCGTTTGAACGCTCTGCACCGATTGGCGCCATCCATCCGGTTAGCGAAACCGGTCATTTAGACTCGGGCCGGATTGCCCTGCTCATAAATGGCGAGATAAGGCAGGAAGGTGACCTGAACCAGATGATCTGGAAAGTCCCCGAGATGATTTCCTATCTATCCGAATATTTCGAGCTGCAACCGGGTGATGTTATTCTCTCTGGCACGCCAGCAGGTGTTGGCCCGGTTCAAAAAGGCGATACGATGGAAATGTCGGTCGAAGGGCTAGGGACAGCTGAGGTAAAAGTCGTCTGATACTTACAACTCTGCGCCGTCACCACTCACTTTTCGGCGCAGAATTATCCGGTCCCGTTGTCGGGCGTTTTCTTACATTGATCCAAGCGAGCCAACTATGAACCTGACCGTATCTGCGCTAATTGCTGACAAAAAAGCCGACGCGCCTGCAATTGGCGCCCCCAACAGGGAGTGGCTAACCTATGGGGGGTTGCGCGAATTAAGCGCCAAGGTGAAAGACACATTAAACGCCGTTGGTATTGGCCGTGCTGACCGGGTTGCAATTGTGTTGCCCAACGGGCCTGAAATGGCCTCAGCTTTTGTCACGATAGCCCAGGCAGCAACAACGGCGCCGCTTAATCCGGCTTACCAGTTGGAAGAATACGCGTTTTATCTGGAAGATTTGCGGGCCAAGGCGCTTGTTGTGCCAGAGGATTATGACGGCCCTGCCCTCGCGGCAGCCAAACAAAACGGCGTGGCCGTCCTGCGCCTGTCGTTTAACGAAAAAGATCCGGCGGGCACATTTTCCTTGTCTGCCAATGCGCCAATCGGAAAAGCCGATAGCGCCGATCCGACCGATGACGATGTTGCCCTTATTTTGCACACGTCCGGCACCACGTCGCGGCCAAAAATTGTTCCGCTTTTACAATCAAACATCTATGCCTCAGCCAATAATATCAAAGCGTCTCTGGCGCTTACACCGGATGATCGCTGCATGAATGTTATGCCGTTGTTTCACATTCACGGCTTGATCGCAGCCGTCTTGGCGTCACTTTCCGCTGGCGGGCAGGTATGGTGCGCGCCCGGGTTCAACGCGTTGCGGTTTTTTGCACAGCTTGATGATGCACAGCCCACGTGGTTCACGGCGGTTCCAACCATGCATCAGGCTATTTTAACCCGCGCCGGGCGCAACCAAGATGTGATTGATCGGGTCGGGCTTAAGTTCCTTCGTTCTTCGTCAGCTTCACTGCCCGCACCCGTGATGGATGCGCTGGTTGAGGCCTTTGATGCCCCGGTTATCGAAGCATATGGCATGACAGAAGCCGCACACCAGATGTGCTCAAATCCGCTGGCAAATGGCCAGCAAAAGCCGGGCGCGGTTGGGGTGGCAGCGGGGCCCGAAGTTCGCACAGCGCGTGAAACCGATAATACCCTGCTTCCAGCCGGTGAGATTGGCGAGGTTGTTATCAGCGGCGCAAACGTCACACCCGGCTACGAGAGCAACCCGAAAGCCAACAGCGATAATTTCTTTGAGATCGAAGGCAAACGCTGGTTTCGCACCGGCGACCAAGGCGCTTTTGATGAAGACGGATATTTGAAGCTGACCGGACGATTGAAGGAAATTATCAATCGAGGTGGCGAAAAGATAAGCCCGCTTGAAGTGGACGCAGTGCTGCTCTCCCACCCTGAAATTGCGCAAATTGTCTGCTTTGCGGTGCCCCATCCCAAATTGGGTGAGGACATCGCCGCTGCCGCCGTTTTGACAGAGGGCTCGGCGCTAAAAGAACAAGATATTCGTGCATTTGCGGCTGAACGTCTAGCGAGCTATAAAGTCCCGCGTTCTGTTCTGGTTTTGGACGAAATTCCCAAGGGTGCAACGGGGAAGATTCAACGTATCGGGCTGGCTGAAAAGCTTGGGCTAACTGAAGCGTAATTTGAGGACAAACTTGCCATGAAGATCTGCATTTTCGGGGCTGGAGCAATTGGCGGCTATATGGGCGCCAAGCTGGCGCAAGCGGGCGCCGATATAAGCCTTGTTGCCCGTGGCCCCCATTTGGCGGCCATGCAGGAAAATGGCCTGACCTTGATAGAAGAAGATGGCATCAAGAGCACTGTGCCGGTTAACGCATCGGATAATCCGGCAGATCTCGGGCATCAAGACTATGTTATTGTCACACTAAAAGCGCACTCCGTGCCGCCTGTTGTTGAAAAAATGCAGCCCTTGATCGGTGAGAACACAACCATTGTCAGCGGTGTAAACGGGGTGCCTTGGTGGTATTTCCATAAGCTTGGCGGGCCATATGACGGAACACGTCTACGCTCAATTGACCCAGATGATGCGCAGTGGAACGGCTTCGGGCCAGATCGGGTGCTGGGGTGTGTTGTTTATCCCGCAGCCGAAGTAATTGAGCCCGGCGTGATCAAGCATATAGAGGGAAACAGGTTTTCTCTGGGTGAACCTGACGGGTCAAAATCCGAGCGCGCTCTGGCGCTCTCGAAAGCACTCATGGCGGCGGGCCTAAAAGCGCCGGTTCGGCCGCGGATTCGCGATGAAATATGGATCAAGCTATGGGGGAATCTGTCGTTCAATCCGATTTCAGCTCTTACGCATGCCACGCTTGACGTGCTGTGCACAGACCCCGGCACCCGCGCTGTGGCGCGTGGTATGATGCTTGAGGCACAAGAAATCGCCGAAAAGCTTGGCGTGAAATTTCCGATCGATGTTGATCGACGTATAGACGGTGGTGCCGCAGTTGGTGCGCACCGCACCTCGATGTGGCAAGATCTGGAGCTAAGGCGCCCGATGGAAATCGATGCGCTTGTAACTTCGGTTCAGGAATTGGGCGGCTTGACGAACACAGCTACACCGACCATCGACACCGTGCTGGCGCTGATAAGGCTGCGGGCCAAAACAGCGGGGCTTTATTAGTGCAGGTTTTTGTTCCAGCCGGCCTGGGCCTGTCCGCTCGCACAACCCATGCCCTTCTCGCCGCAGATCCCATTTTCTTGCCGTTATCGGACGCGCGAAATGCCGCTCACATCTCCGGCATCTGGCGTTAATCGATGGGTGGTTCTGACTGGAATTCCAACCGAAAAGCCCCCTTTGCTCGCTTCTTTTTACCCAGAGCCACGACCGGAGGCCCGGATCAGTGGATATAGGGCTTTTTTATATTTCAATCGCATTTGCATTGGGTGGTATTTTGAAAGGGGCGACCGGCGCGGGCGCTCCCATTATAGCTATCCCGCTCATCGCACTCTATTATAGTGTTCCTGTTGCCGTTGCGGTTTTTGTGGTTCCCAATTTTGTTTCCAATTCGCTGCAAATCTGGAAATTCCGCACACATATAATTTCGTATAAGTTTATCGCCCGCTTTGCCGGCGCTGGCATTGTAGGTGTGGGCATTGGAACGGTCATTTTGGCTTATTTGCCAAGTGATATTCTTAAGCTCGCGGTAGCTGTCGCCATGCTAATCTACATTATCTTCAGGCTCTTGCATCCAGACTGGAAACTGGCGTTTTCGCGAGCGCTAAAAATTGCGGTTCCAATCGGATTTCTAGCAGGAATCCTTCAGGGGGCCTCCGGCATTTCTGCACCTGTGTCTATCACTTTTCTCAATTCTATGCGGCTGGATCGACCCCAGTTCATTTTAACGGTTTCGATCTTTTTTATATCAATGCTGCTTGTGCAAATCCCCATGCTGTCAAGTTTTGGTTTCCTGACCGTCGAGAGGCTTTTGATAGGATGCGCGGCAACCGCAATTTTGCTGATTTTCATGCCCGTTGGCACTTTTCTGAGTAAGTTTGCCTCCAAAGAGGTTTTTGATCGCGCAATCCTGATTTTGCTCGCTCTATTGGCTTTGCGATTGTTTCTTGATGTTTGGCCCTAGCCAGCTATAGCCGGTTTATCTCAATCATTTTTGGAAACTGCATTTGGCGGGTCAAGCCAAACCGATATTAATGCGCGCCTGCAAGCTTGCCATGAGTTTATTCCTGAACCAGAGAGCTTTCCCAACTGCGCAGAAAATTACGCCGTTTCAGCTGGTCGAGAAAAACCAGAAGCCCGGGGCCAAATCGAATGGGTCGAAGAGCGGTATTGGCTTGAAAGGTTGAGGGTTCGATTGCCGGAAGGCCAGAGGCGCCTACCAGCTCGGGGCGCTCGTTCAGCGTGATCAGAAAATCAATCATTCCCTGCGCCTCTTCAACGTTTTCTGCACCAACAGGAATCAGGGCCGTGCGCAGCATAACATTGGTAAAATCGCTCATCTCGACAATCCGAAATCCGGCTGTGGCCTCAAGCTGCGAGGCGGCGTAGCTTCCCAACACGTTGTAAGCAAGCGCGAGCCTGCCGCTGGCAACATCCTCTATCATGTCAGAAGAGCAACAATAAAGCTGAGCATCAAGCCTGCCCATAACTTCCATCAAACGCCAATATGCCTCGCTATTCCGGCTGTCTTGCGTTGCGATAAGATAGCCAAAGCCCGAGCGTCGGATATCATAGGTGCCGATGCGCCCCTGAAAACGGGCCGGGTTTGCCCGCAATGTCGCAATCAGTTCATCGCGATTGCTTGGAATGACAGATTCTTCAAAAAAGGATTCAGAGACAATGAGCACCGCGGCCTCTTGCGTAAACCCGAAAAGCTGATCCCGCCAGATAGCCCACTCCGGCAGTTTGGCAGAAGCAGGCGAAAAATACGTTTGTGCAAAGCCGTCATTGGCCAGCTTGGTTTGCAGGTCCATCGCCGAGGAAATCGCGAGATCAAAAACCTCGCCCTCCTCATAAATTGCCTGCATCAGGTCAGACGTGCCAACAACGGTATAGTCCACCGAGAGCCCCGGGTTTTCGCGCTGAAAAGCCTGGACAATCGGGGTGAAAACATCGAGATCGGCGGTTGAAATAATTTTAAGCACCGCTCGTTCTTGATCGGCGGTGAAAATTTGGCGATCTTCGATTTCGAATCCAGATGCAGCGCCCGCCCAAACTGCGCATACCAAGATCAAATGCGTGGGAAAATAATGGAAACGCATGCGCCAACTCCTTCCGGATTTTGAATTATTTCGAGCCGCCCGTCATGCGCGGTGGCAACTTCATCCGCGATGGTCAGGCCAAGCCCCGAGCCGACAATGCCTTCGACATTTGCGCCGCGCACAAAGCGGGTGGTGAGCTGCTCCAGATCAATATCGCCAAACCCGCGACCCAGATCAGAAACGGATAATCGAATTTGGGTATCTGCCTCGATTTTGACAGCAATTTCCCCGTCATCAAAAGAGTATTTAATCGCATTGTCCAATATGTTTTGCAGTGCGGCCTGAATCAATATCCTGTCGCCTTTGATCAAAACCGGAGCCTCCGCCGGAAATTGACGGATGGTAATATCTTTCAGATCAGCTGTCGGCCTTAGTCTGTCACATACTTCCGCCATGAGTGAATTTAGATCCACATCGACGCGGGTAAGGCTGTCTGCCCTGAAGGTTACCATCGCGTGATCAAGCATTTGCCCGGCAGAACGCGAGCTTTCATCAATTGCCCCGATCATTTCCCGTATCGCCTTTTTGTGCTCGGGTTTGTTTAGTTTTCGGTAGGTTACCTCGGCTTGCGCTCGAACGGTTGCCAACGGTGTGCGCACCCGGTGTGCGGCCTCGGCGATAAAATCTTCGGTTTGCAAAAGCGACGCGCGCAGCCTTGCCATAAATGAATTAAGCGCAACAACAAGCGGCACGATTTCGGTTGGTGTTTCAGCAACGACCGCACGCAATTCTTTTGGCCCCCTACGCGCCACAGAATCCGCAATACGGGCGATCGGGGCAAGCGCCGAGTTTGACGCCAAGAGGCTAAGTGCGGTAGCCAAAAGGAAAAACCCCAACCCGATACCGGTTGCGGTGGCGGTAATACGCTGGGTGATCGCCACAAAGCCAGACCGTGTCTGGGCCACGGTGACGACAATCTCCGTTATGTCTGTTGCCGGGCCAATTGAGCGCACAACCGAAACCGCACGCACCACTTCGCCACGATAAGAATAGGTTGTGTATACTGGCGTGCCCAATTGCGGCGAATTGCGCGGTGAAGGCAGATCATCATACCCTGTCAGGGTTTTGTCATTGGCAGCGACACGATAAAAAACGCGGTCTTCGTTTATGGTGCCGAGCATTGATAATGCAGAATATGGCAGATCAAGCGTGATCCCGTCGGTTTCGCTGTTCAGGCTATCGGCGATAGAAGTGGCCGAAGCCGCAAGGATATCATCTTGCGAAGCCTCCGCAGCTTGTTCGGCCAATTCTCGAACAACAAGAAAAAACGCAAGCGACAGCAGCGCAGCCACACCGGCAAGCTGAAAAAACAGCCGCCGCCGGATAGATCTATGCGCCTTCAAACCGGCACCATCCTGTAGCCAAGGCCACGCACCGTTTCGATCCGCACACCAGAGCCCTCAAGGCGCTTTCGAAGCCGCGCAACATAAACCTCTATCGCGTTTTCCGAGGCTTCATCAGAGAGCGAGAACATCCGGTCTATCAGGTGGGTTTTTGAAAATACCTGTCTTGGGCCATTAAAGAAAACTTCGAGCAGCCGCAGTTCCCGATTGCGCAGCTGGATGACCTGACCGTCAAACTGAAGCACGCCTTCGGTCGAATCAAGCGCAGTGTTCTCAAAGGTTTTTCGATTGTCGGCAACACCGCCTTGCCGGCGCAAAACCGCGCGGCAGCGGGCTTCGAGCTCGGAAAAATCAAACGGCTTTGTCATATAATCATCTGCGCCGATATCCAGCAGATTCACCCGGTCCGAAACTTCTGAGCGGGCGGTGATAACAATGGCAGGCGTGCGCTTTTCGGCTTTTCTCTGCCTTTTCAGGAAGTTCCTACCGTCGCCGTCCGGCAGCATAATGTCCAACAAAATAAGGTCATAATCCGCTACTTTTATGCAATTTTCTGCTGTCTCCAGCGTGTCAGCATGATCTATCGCGTGCCCGTCCAGGGAAAGACGCTCAACGATGGCGTTTGCCAGTTTCTGATTATCCTCGATCAATAAGAACCGCACGGAAATACCTTTGGATGAAGGGTAAAATTGACGCTCTTGCAAGCATGGGCAGTATTGCAGGGTCTGTCAAACCAAAGAATATTAAGACGAATTAATAAATATGGGCCCGTGACAGGTTGGTGTCAGGTTCGGCGTCAATGCTACGCGCACGCAGCGGGCAAAAAGTGCCCGATGCAACTCAAATTTATCTGGGAGGATAACATGAAAACGAATGTTTTTCGCACGCTTTGTGTAACTGCTGTGCTTGGATTTTCCGCGTCAACAGCCTTTGCCACCGAGTGCATTGCACCCGCGAATCCGGGCGGCGGCTGGGACTTTACCTGCCGTTCCATTGGCAAGATCCTGTTTGATCTTGGTGAAGTAGACGCGCCAGTGCAGGTGACCAACATGGCCGGTGCCGGTGGCGGGCTTGCGTTCTCGACCGTGGTAAACGAGCGTGGTGACGATAATGACCTGATCATCGCGGCCTCATCTGCGACCACGACGCGCCTCGCACAAAACGCTTATGGCGGCGCAACCGCTGACCAGGTCCGTTTTGTCGGCGCAATTGGTGCTGACCCGGGCGTGATTGTGGTTGCGGCTGATAGCCCGTTCCAAACCTTGAATGAACTGGTTGAAGCCGCCGTTGCCGATCCGGCTTCCGTTGCTTTTGCCGGCGGTTCTGCGGTTGGCGGGTTTGATCACCTCAAGCCGCTTCAAGTGCTTAAAGCCGGTGGCTTGGAAGATATCACAACGGTTCGTTATATCGGTGTTGACGGCGGTGCTGACGCGATTACCCAAACCGTAGGTGGCTTCACGCAAGCCATGTCGGGCGATATGTCCGAGATCATTGGCTTTCTTAAAGCCGGTGAAATCCGTGTATTGGCGGTTCTAACTGAAGAGCGGGTTCCCGGGTTTGAAGACATCCCAACCGCGCGTGAGCAAGGCTATGATGTTGTCGCTGTGAACTGGCGTGGTCTCTACGTGCCAAAAGATATCTCCGATGCTGATTTTGAAGCATGGGGCGCACGCCTTCAGGCCGTTGCGGATTCTGATGCATGGGCAGAGCAGATGGCGGCAAATGGCTTGGCACCGTTCACCAAAGTTGGTGGCGATTTCCAATCATGGATCGACGAAGTGGTTGCTCAAACTGAAGAGCTGTCCCGTGAAATCGGCGTGATCCAGTAACATGATTAAATCAGATCGCATCTTTGGTCTGGTTGTTGTTCTGGTGGCGCTTGCATATGTTGCAAGCGCCACTCAGGTTCAAACCAGCTTCCTTTCAGACCCTGTTGGCCCAAAAGCCTTTCCGATGATCGTTGGATCGATTGCCGCGCTCTGTGGCGCTGTGATGGTTTTGCGGCCCGATGAAGAACCCGACTGGCCCGAGCTGCGCACATTTGGGGCGCTGCTGATTTCTGTAATTGCGCTGGTTGCCTATGCCTACGCCCTTAAGCCTTTGGGCTTTCTGATCCCGACTGCAATTATTGCCTCGATCCTGAGCTATCAGATAAGCGCGCGTGCGGTGCCCGCTATGCTGTCCGGTTTCGGGCTTTCAATCGGGCTTTATGTTTTGTTTAAATTTATTCTTGGTCTGGGCCTCACTGGCCTGCCAAAAGTGCTGGTAGGATAAAAACATGGCTGATCTTTTTGCAAACCTGTCGCTTGGCTTCGGCATTGCCTTTTCGCCATTCACGCTAATGCTGGCGGTGATCGGCTGCTTTATCGGCACCATCATCGGCGCGCTTCCGGGCCTCGGGCCTTCAAATGGCGTGGCCATCCTCATTCCAATATCCTTTACCCTTGGCCTTGATGCCACAGCATCGCTGGTGCTGATGACCTCTGTCTATTACGGCGCAATGTATGGCGGGCGGATCAGCTCTATTCTGCTGAACATTCCGGGAGACGAGCCCGCCTTGATGACGACGCTTGACGGCTATCCGATGGCCAAAAACGGGCGGGCGGGTGATGCGCTGGTGATTTCCGGCGTTGCCTCGTTTGTGGGTGCATTTTTGGCAACCATCGGCCTTATGCTTTTGGCCCCGCTGCTTTCACGGGTGGCCTATTCCTTTGGCCCTGCCGAATATTTTGCGCTTTACTTGCTGGCGTTTTCGACCTTGGGCGGCATTGCCTCCAACAATCAGGCCAAAGCGGCCCTTGCATCCTGTATCGGCTTGGCCATCGCCACCATCGGGCTTGACAATAATTCCGGTATGCCGCGCTTTACCGGCGGCAATTTGCACCTGATGGACGGGGTCGACTTTTTGGTCGCCATCGTCGGGCTGTTTGCCATTGCCGAAGTGTTCTTCTTCATCGAAAACCACGGTAAAGGGTCTGCCCTTGGTGTGAAGCTCGAAAAAGTAACGGTTCCCGTTCGTGATTTGCTGGACAGCAAATGGACGATGCTGCGGGCGTCGGTTGTGGGCTTTATTGCCGGCGTGTTGCCCGGTGCTGGCGCTTCGCTCGGGTCTTTTCTTGCTTATATGTCTGAAAAAGCCATTTCCGGTAAAAAGGGCGGCTTTGGCACCGGGGTTGCTAAAGGTGTTGCGGCACCCGAGGCTGGCAACAATGCCGCCGCTGGTGGCGCGCTGGTTCCGATGCTTACGCTTGGGGTTCCGGGCTCGGGCACAACAGCGGTGCTGCTCGCTCTGCTTATGACGCTCAACATCACCCCCGGACCAACCCTGTTTTCGGATCGACCGGATGTTGTTTGGGGCCTGATTGCCTCGCTCTTGATCGCAAACATCGTGCTCCTGCTGATGAACGTGCCTATGGTCAAAATCTTTGTGCGCATCCTTCAGGTTCCACCGTGGATCCTAATGCCGGGTGTGACCATGGTCTCGTTTGTTGGCATTTATTCGCTGACAGGCTCCTATTTTGACTTGGTGCTGATGATCGGTTTTGGAATCTTGGGTTTCCTTTGCCGCAAAATGGATATTCCTACGGTGCCAATTATCATGGGTATTTTGCTTGGAAGCGCGATGGAAAACAAGCTACGTGACGCCATGGTGCTTTCCGGCGGCGAGTGGACCTATTTGTTCAGCTCGAAAATTTCAACAGGTTTGCTAATCGCCGCAGTTCTGGGCTTCATCGCGCCAATGTTCCTGCGACGGTTCATTACAAAACCACAAAGGGTAAGCGATTGACCACTGTTAAAATACTCATCCCGTCAGGCGCTTTGGGGCTTGGCTATGATGCAACCGCTTTGGCGCGGGGTATCGCGGCGAAGCCCGATCTCATTGCAATAGACGGCGGCTCAACCGATAGCGGGCCTTCCTATCTTGGGCGGGGCGTTTCCAAATATGCGCGTGCTTCGACCAAGGCCGAATGGGAAGGCTTGGTTTTGGCGCGGGCAGAAGCCGGCTGCCCTTTGGTGATCGGCACCGCTGGCACATGCGGCTCTGACAGTATGGTCAACTGGCTATTTGAAATCACGCAGGAAATTCTTACCGAGCATGGATTGGCTGCAAAAGTTGTTACCTTGAAATCGGGCCAGCCGGCTGACCGAGTGGTTAAGGCTCTGGAAAACGGTGAGATTGCACCGCTTCCGGCGGCACCGGAGATCAGCGCTGATATTATCAAGGCCTGTTCCAACATCGTCGCCCTCGCCGGTGTTGAGCAAATCTCCGCCTGTATTGGAACGGGCGCAGATATTATCATCGCAGGGCGCACCACCGACACAGCCATTATTGCCGCACTTCCAATAATGCGGGGGTTAAATCCGGGGCCAGCCTGGCATGGGGCCAAAATTGGCGAGTGCGGGGCGCTATGCGCGACCAACCCGCAGTCGGGTGTTATTACGGTTGATTTTGATAATGAGGGCTTTGTAATTACACCGCTGGCCGATGGGGCGCATGCGACACCGCACACCGTTTCAGCCCATATGCTTTATGAGAATACCGACCCGTTTATCCTTTGTGAGCCCGGCGGGCATTTGGATGTAACGGCAGCGCAATACCATGCGCTCGATAATCGCCGGGTCCGGGTTACGGGGTCGGTTTGGCACCCGTCTGAAGACTATACTGTTAAACTGGAAGGCGCGCGCGTTACTGGCTATCAAACCGTTTCTCTGGTGCTGGTCCGAGACACCCGCTACGTGAAGAACATTGAAGCCTGGTGCGCCGATATTATCGCCAAACATGGCGCGAAAACTGCCGACCGGCTCGGTCTGGACCTTGCGGATATAAACGTAGAGCTCAGAATTATCGGGCAGAATGCAACATTGGGCACCTTGGAAAACAAGGCATCCGCCCTCACCGAAGTGGGGGTTTTGGCGATTGTCACAGCAGACGACCAGCAAACGGCCAGCAATGTCGCCAAGCTTTTGAACCCTTATTTGCTGCATCATCCGCTGACAA
>Ga0316205_10003519_pt1 | contig 14708 bp, 10 predicted proteins | sample 3monthpyrite_MG_FD_204941 | JGI IMG/M metagenome (GOLD analysis project Ga0316205, IMG submission 204941) | Microbial mat bacterial communities from mineral coupon in-situ incubated in ocean water Damariscotta River, Maine, United States -... | ecosystem: Environmental > Aquatic > Marine >... | reverse complement strand
GTCATCAACTGCCAGCAATATTAAATCACTCAAAACCGTTTCAAAACTTAGGTTTTTTAGTCTGATCTGTTGTAATAGCCCAGACAAACTCATTGTCATTGGCTGTATGGCTTCGAGACCTACATCTTTTAGTGACTGTTGTATTAAATCGATACCCTGCTGTAATTCAACAATTAATGATTCTTCATTCGGCGACAATTCAAGCATTAACAGGGATTGCTCAATCTGCTGTTGAGACGAGTTGAAATTGACAAAAAAGCCTGCCAGTGTGCTGGCACCAATGCTTTCTAATATCTGCTGTGTGTTATTTTTTGACATTTAAAGGTCCCTCAATTAATTCACGCCTAATGCAGAGCGGGAACATATATTTATTATAGGGAATTTGCTTTTGAGCTCTCGACTATTCTGACTAACGGGCCTTTTCCTGAGCTAAAATCACATCTGTTTGAGATTAAAGGGATTTTTGCCTAATCAAACCACTAATCTAAGATGATAAAGACTCCAGTTCTTCACTTTTTAATAACCAGTTTTCTTCTATTTCTTGTAGATTATTACTTTTTTCAGCCCTATCACGAGATAGTTGTTCCATTTTTTCACGTTTATCTGCTTCATACATCTCAGGTTTAGCAAGCTCTGACTCTATAAACTCTATTTCCTGTTCGAGCTTCAGCATGCTCTGCTCTAACGATATAACTTCTTTTTTCAATGGATTCAATAGCTTACGCTGTTCAGCAAGCTGCTGGCGCTGCGCTTTTTTATTAAAGCCTTTCGTATCACCTGTTTCAACATTATTTTTATCATCCATTACCCTTTCTTGCATTAACCAATTTCGATAAGCATCAAGATCGTCATTAAATGGCTCAACTTTACCTCCATCTACCAGTAAGAACTGATCTGTTACCGCCCGCAATAAATGGCGATCATGTGACACCAACACCATCGCGCCTGCAAATTCCTGCAGCGCCATAGACAGGGCATGGCGCATTTCCAGGTCAAGGTGATTAGTGGGCTCATCAAGTAACAACAAATTTGGCTTTTGATAAATAAGTAATGCCAAAACCAGGCGCGCCTTCTCACCACCTGAAAATGGCGCAACAGGCTCAAGTACCTTATCACCTTGAAAGTCGAACCCTCCAAGATAATTTCGTACTTGCTGCTCAGTTAATTTCGGATCCAGGCGCTGTAAATGTAATAAAGCACTTGCCTCTAAATCTAATTGTTCAAGTTGGTGCTGTGCAAAGTAACCAATATTCAGCTCTGATGACTGCTCAAAATCACCCTGTTGTTGCTTGAGCTCTCCCGCCAGTAATTTAATTAATGTCGATTTACCTGCTCCGTTATGACCCAGCAAGGCAATTCTGTCACCAGGTAAAATACTTAGGCTAGCATTTTTAAGAATTTCAACGTCACCATAACCAACATTCACTCCATCGAGGCTCATTAAAGGGTGTGGTAATTTTTCAGGTTTAAAAAAAGAAAAATTAAATGGCGAGTCAATGTGTGCTGCTGAAATCATTTCCATTCTTTCAAGCGCTTTTACTCGACCTTGTGCCTGCTTGGCTTTACTGGCTTTTGCTTTAAACCGTCGAATGAAACTTTCTATATGTGCAACTTCGCGCTGTTGCTTCTCATATTGTGATTGTTGTAGCGCTAATTTCTCTGCACGTAATTTTTCAAACTCACTGTAGTTTCCGGTATATAGCTGTGCCGCTAGTTGTTCTATATGCACTATATGAGTTGTAACTTTATCTAAAAAATCTCGATCATGAGATATTAACAATATAGTTCCGGTATAATTTAATAACCATTGTTCAAGCCAGATGACTGCATCCAGATCAAGGTGATTTGTAGGCTCATCAAGTAACAGTAAATCAGATCTACACATTAATGCCTGAGCAAGATTTAGACGCATTCGCCAACCACCTGAAAAACTATTTACAGAATTATTCAATTGGTCAGTTTTAAAACTCAAACCTAGCAATAATTTACTTGCTCTGGAATCTGCAGTATATGCATCTATCTCTTCAAGACGACTATGACATTCAGCCTGTTTACTTCCGTTATCTTCGTTCTCGGCAGTCATTAAATTCTGCTGAATTTTTCGCAGTTCTACATCACCATCTAAAACATAATCTATGGCGCTCTTATCAGTAGCAGGCGTCTCCTGTGCCACATGCGCAATAATAGTTTTAGGAGGAATAGATAAATCACCCGCATCACTGTGTAATTGATTTAAAATTAATGCAAATAAACTCGATTTACCACACCCATTAGCACCTGTCACCCCAACACGATTACCACGATGCACTTTAAAACTTGCTTTTTCAAACAAGATTTTTGTTCCGCGTCTTATTGCAAGATCTGTAAGGGTTAGCATTCGTTTTTTCTTTTTAGTTACTTTTTATTTTAATGAATCGTAGCTAGTCCAAAGTCGTTAGTCAGAAGTCATTACTCAAAGCGGTCAGGCTACGCCTGTTTTGCTTTTGCTTTTGCTTTTGCTTTTGCTTTTGCTTTCGACTTACGATTAAAGACTAAAAACTTACAATTATCTTTTCATCGCTTGCGATAGCGCGTCAGCCATTGCAGAATTACCTACACTACCAGCAGACTGCTTTTGATTTTTCTGTTTTTGAGGCTGTTTTTTTTCACGTTTCATATCTTTAACCTGATCACGACTTTCGTCATCAAGGCGCATAGTTAAAGCAATGCGTTTACGTTGCACATCTACTTCCATTACTTTCACCTTTACAACATCACCTGCTTTTACAACTTCACGAGGATCTTTTATAAAAGTATTGGATAATGCAGATATATGCACAAGCCCATCCTGATGTACACCAATATCTATAAATGCGCCAAAATTTGTTACGTTTGTCACTACCCCTTCCAGAACCATATCGGCGGTTAAGTCTTTTATTTCTTCGACACCGTCTTTAAATTCAGCGGTTTTAAATTCAGGACGTGGATCTCGCCCTGGCTTTTCCATTTCATTTAAAACATCTTTAACCGTAGGTAAACCGAACTTATCATCGACATAATCATTGGCACTTAATTTTTTTAAAAAACTGGTATCACCAATTATTGCGTTTATAGATTTTCCTGACTGCTCTACTATTTTTTCAACTAATGGATATGTTTCAGGGTGAACTGCAGATCCATCTAGCGGATTCTCGCCTTTTGAAATACGTAAAAACCCTGCCGATTGCTCAAAAGCTTTTGGTCCAAGACGTGGTACATTTAAAAGTTGTTTTCTATTTTTAAAAGCACCATTATCATCTCTAAACTGAACAATGTTTTCTGCCATAACCTGAGTTAAACCCGAAACCTGCGTTAATAATGGCACCGATGCCATATTGATATCAACACCGACTGCATTAACACAATCTTCAATTACCGTATCTAACTGTCGTGCCAGTTTAACCTGACTAACGTCATGCTGATACTGCCCGACGCCTATTGCTTTCGGTTCTATTTTTACTAGCTCGGCTAACGGATCCTGTAAACGGCGGGCAATAGAAACTGCCCCTCTGATGGAAACGTCCAGGTCAGGAAATTCCTTTGACGCTAATTCTGAAGCTGAATATACTGATGCCCCAGCTTCTGAAACAACCAATGAAGTCATTTTTAACTCAGGATATTTACTTATTAATTCTTTTGCCAGTTTATCTGTCTCACGTGAAGCTGTTCCGTTACCGATACTGATAAGGTCAACATTATGCTTTTTACAAAGTGCTGCCAGAATTGCAATAGATTGATCCCATTGATTTTTTGGCGCATGGGGGTAGATTGTTGCGTAATCAACCATTTTTCCCGTTTCATTTACTACTGCCACCTTAACACCCGTGCGTAAACCTGGGTCTAAGCCCAAAGTCGCTTTTGGTCCTGCCGGCGCTGCCAGTAGTAAATCATTTAAGTTAGATGCAAAAACTTTAATCGCTTCTTCTTCAGCGGCTTCTTTTAGTTTCATTTTTAATTCGACATCTAAATGGCTGAATATTTTTATTTTCCAGGCCCATCGAACTGTGTCCAGCAACCATTTGTCAGCCGCTCTTCCCTGACTTTCTAAACTAAAATAGTGAGTTATCATTGACTCACATGGATGTGTATCTAACTCGTCTTCATTGGGTGCTTTTAAGTTCATCTGTAATACAGATTCATTTCTTCCGCGAAATAAAGCTAATGCACGATGTGAGGGAATTTTTTTAACCGCTTCTTCATATTCAAAATAATCAGAAAACTTGGCACCTTCAGTTTCTTTACCCGTTATAACTCTCGACTCTATAATTCCCTGATCCCATAAATATTCACGTAATTTTTGTAACAAATCAGCTTCTTCAGCAAACTGCTCCATTAAGATTTGACGAGCTCCATCTAATGCTGCTTTAACATCTGCCACGGATTTTTCAGAATCTATGTATTTTTCTGCTTCGACTTCTGGTTGCAAATCTGGATTTTCAAATATTGAAATAGCAAGCGGCTCTAAACCAGACTCTCGAGCAATTTGTGCTTTTGTACGACGTTTTTGTTTGTAAGGTAAATACAGATCTTCAAGACGGTTCTTAGTATCTGCCTGCATAATTGACGCTTTCAATTCCGGCGTTAACTTTTCCTGCTCATCTATATTTTTTAGAATAGTGATACGCCTTTCATCAAGTTCGCGTAAATAACGCAACCTTTCTTCTAACGACCTTAACTGAGCATCATCTAAGCCCCCGGTTACTTCTTTTCTATATCGTGAAATAAACGGTACAGTTGATCCTTCATCGAGCAGCCCTACAGCAGCTATAACTTGTTTTTCGTTGACAGATAATTCTTCGGCAATACGTTGTGAAATAGACAGCATGGAACAACATAACTCAGGTGATTATAGAGCCCAGTATTGTACCTAATTGATGATTTAATGGCTTTATTATTTCGAAATTATTCTACTCAAAACTTAGGATCAAGTCATAAAATGGATTAGTGATGTAAACGTTTTTTCAGATGCAATACGACCTTACTTAAACCTAGTTTTAGATTGCTATCTGCATGGGCTATTAAAGGTATGATTTTACGCATTGCGGAGGCAAGCTGCTCATTAGAAACACTACTATCTTCATGGGATAATTTTAATACGAGTTCTTCCAGATTAACTTCAACATTGTCAGACTTCTTAGGTGCCTCCTGATTTGTTTCCTTAAGGCTTTGATATTTGACAATTTTACCACCGCCATCAGCAATTGCTTTTTTCAGTGATAAATCGGCCTGTTTCAATAAATCTGAAAACTCGATATCTGCATCATCCAAAGTCGGGGACGTAATACCCGTACTGAACTGAATATTAAAGACTTCACTTCCCATTTTTAACTTTAATTTGGCTACTCGTTGACAAATTCTACTGACTAGCACCTCTGCGCCTTGAGGGTCAGAGCTAGGTAGCAATAACGCAAAACGTGATACACCCAGACGTGCTGCAATGTCTTCCGTTCGTTTACCTTCATTTATTAAAGATGCTACCTTGGCTAATATCTGTTCAGCTATTTCTTTACCATGTTTTACAAACACTTCTGCAAAGTGATCGATATCAAACCTGACCAGACTCACTTCTGTACAGTGTCTCTTCGCATATGCCAGTATCTGATCGCCCTGCTGATTAAATGCTGACTCATTGGATAATCCCGTCAATTTGTCTATTGACGCCGCTTTTTCTAGTGACTGAACTTCATTTCGGTAATTTATATGTGTAGCTGCACGTGTTTTCAGAGAGATAGAATCAAAAGGTTTGCTAATAAAGTCTGTCGCACCTTGCTGTAGAACATCTTCTTTGGTGCCATCTGTCTCTTCGGCGCCGGTTATTATAATTACGGGAACTTTAGCGAGCACCGGGTCCTGTGCATTACGAATTTTTTCTAATAACTCAAACCCATCCATATTTGGCATACCAAGATCACTAAAAACCACAGAAATTTTTGTGTTTTTCTGCAGTTCTTCCCATGCATCTACACCGTCCTCGGCTTCAATTACATCGAATTCTTTCTGTAGAATCTTAACGGCTGCACGTCGAATTACGCGGGAGTCATCGACAACCAGGACCTGATTTTCTTTATTATTTTCTGACACTGATAGTTAAACCCGTAACTTATTATTATTGTTAGTTTATATGAGTTTAGCTGGAATGTGCACGGCTTGCACGAATGCTTAAATAAGAGGTATGTTTTAGCTTGAAATCAGCTCAACACACAATTTGTGTTGAGCTGATTGAGACAACATTTATAGAAATATTAACTTACTTTCATACCGCGTGAACTTTGCTTACGCAGATTTTCTGTCAATAATTTTTTACGTGTACGGATATGGTTAGGTGTTACTTCAACCAGCTCGTCATCATCTATAAACTCTAATGCCTGCTCTAACGTCATTCTGATCGGTGGTGTTAGCGTTAAAGCCTCATCAGTTCCGGATGCACGAACGTTTGTTAACTGCTTTCCTTTAAGCGGATTAACAACCAGATCATTATCACGCGCATGTATGCCAACCAGCATGCCCTCATAAACCTCATCACCATGGTCAAGAAACATCTTGCCGCGTTCCTGCAGGTTATAAATAGAGAAAGAAAGCGCCTTACCTGTACCATTAGAGATAAGAACACCTTTACTACGCTGACCTATCACTACATCCAGTTTAGGGCCGTAGCTGTCAAATACGTTATACATTAGGCCGTTACCCTGAGTTGCAGTTAAGAACTCAGTACGGAAGCCAATCAGGCCTCGGGTTGGGATAATGTAGTCTAAACGAACACGGCCTTTTCCATCTGGCACCATGTCTTTAAGCTCGCCTTTACGGATACCTAAAGCTTCCATAATAGTACCCTGAGAATCCTCAGGAACATCGACTGTTAGTTGTTCATATGGCTCTTCCAGTTTGCCATTAACTTCTCTAATAACTACTTCAGGGCGACCTACGCAAAGCTCAAAACCTTCACGTCGCATTGACTCAATTAATACTGAAAGGTGCAATTCACCACGACCCGATACTCGGAATTTATCACCTGACTCACCTTGCTCCACTCTTAGTGCAACATTATGAATAAGTTCCTGGTCTAAACGATCAGAAATATTACGCGACGTCACAAACTTACCATCTTGCCCTGCGAACGGTCCGTTATTTACCTGGAAAGTCATACTCAACGTTGGCTCATCAACGGATAAAGGCGGCATAGCCACTACATTTTCAGGGTCACAAATGGTGTCTGAAATATTCAATTTATCGATGCCATTGAAACAAATAATGTCTCCAGCTTGCGCCATATCTACTTCTACACGCTCTAAGCCATGGAAACCCAGTATTTGCTGCATACGAATACCGGTACGAATCTTTCCTTCACGGTCAATCAGACTTAATGCCTGATTACGTCGAATTTTGCCCTGTTTGATACGGCCTATACCGATTACACCTACATATGAATTGTAATCTAACGCACTTACCTGCATCTGGAATGGTGCATCAATATCAACGTCAGGTGCTGGCACATGCTCTAATATCGCCTCTAAAAGCGGAACCATGTCACCATCTCTCGCACTGTCATCTAAGCTGGCAAAACCACCTAAGCCAGATGCATAGATAACGGGAAAGTCTAACTGCTCATCTGTTGCACCTAACTGGTCAAACAGCTCGAAAGTCTGATCTAGTGCCCAGTCAACACGTGCCGCTGGTTTATCAACCTTGTTAATAACCACTATTGGTTTGAAGCCCATATTGAATGCTTTTTGTGTCACAAAGCGTGTTTGTGGCATGGGGCCTTCCTGAGCGTCAACCAGTAATAAGACTGAATCAACCATAGAAAGTACTCGTTCAACTTCTCCGCCGAAGTCTGCGTGACCCGGTGTATCTACAATATTGATACGGTAGTCATTCCATGTAATAGCTGTATTTTTGGCCAGAATGGTAATACCACGTTCTTTTTCCTGGTCATTGGAGTCCATAACACAGGTATCCATGTCTCCGCGGGTATTATCTATTGTGCCGGACTGTTTTAGCAGTTCATCAACAAGGGTAGTTTTACCGTGGTCAACGTGGGCAATAATTGCGACATTACGTAATTTCATGTTTGCTTCAAGCTCCTGGCCAAAAAATTGCACCAATAAATAGTGTCAAACAGGCCAGATTTCCGGCCAATCAAAAAGGGTGGCAAATTATACAGCATATTAGGAGTTGATGATTAGTGTAGAATGCATATATTCGAATTTATTTGACCAATTGACATGAAAAACACACATTATGAGCGCCTTGGTGGCGAAAAAGTAGTCCGTGAATTAGTTGATCGCTTTTATGACCTTATGGATTCTGCTAAAGATGTCTCGGAATTAAGGGCAATTCATGCGCCAGATTTAACTGATGCCCGTAATAAACTGTTTATGTTTTTATCTGGATGGCTGGGCGGCCCATCACTTTACATAGAAAAATATGGACACCCTCGATTACGCCAGAGACACATTTCTTTCCACATTGGAGAAACTGAAAGAGACCAGTGGATGTTTTGCATAAATCAGGCGATGTCTGATATGAAGGTTGAAAAGGAATTACAACAGACACTTTATGCTGCCTTTTTTAAAACCGCTGATTTCATGCGAAATCAACAAGCTTGAAACACATATGTAAGAATTTTCTGATATAACTGTCAGCCTTCTGTGATAATGGCCATACGGCATAGTGCTTTTACTTTCAATGTGATATAAATCTCGCAACTTAAATGAATCTGTTCTATAACCTATATAGTCGGACATAAATGATAAACGAATTGAATCGCAAGATTCTAAAGGCAAACAGAATGGAAAACAGAACTTACATTATTGGTCGTCGTGGAAACATACAACTCTTCGATAAAACAACTAGCTCCAGGCATGCGGAACTGGTGGTTTTAGATAACCAGATGTACTTAACTGATCTCAGCTCTACGAATGGCACTTATTTAATGGACCAGGGTAAACGCAAGCGATTTAAAGAAGGCTATATTAATCTTGAACAAACTCTCTCATTTGGTGAGCATGTATGCACAGTGAGGGAACTTATCGCACGAGCTGAAATCGCTCACTAAAAAACAGAAATAGAAATACGACCTGATTTTTTTAGCTTTTTTTTACAGATTGCTAGAAAAATCATGTTAAGTAAGCCATTATTCACCTATATATTCACCCTAATGGGTGATTTTATTTTCGCTAAAAAAATATAGGGAACATAATGGTTCGCAAACCGGAAGACCTTGTAAAAGGCGTCGTTAAACTTATTTCACTGCCTGAAATATATATCCGCGTCTCACAAATACTTGAAGACCAAAACCATAACGCAAAACAACTTGGCGAAATAATTAGTCATGACCCTGCACTGACAGCACGAATATTACGCATCGTAAATAGCGCATATTACTCACTAGCAGCGAAAATTGAATTAGTCAGCCGTGCCGTCTCTGTTATAGGTGAAGATGATTTACGTAATCTGGTACTCGCTACTTCTGCCGTAGATACATTTAAACGCATTCCAAACCAGCTAGTTGATATCGACCTTTTCTGGCGCCACAGCGTACATACAGGCATAGTTTCACGCTTATTATCCAAGCACTGCAATATCCTGCATGGTGAACGTTTATTTGTAGCCGGGATGTTACACGATATAGGAAAACTCATTTTATACTTTAAGGAACCTGAATTATCACAACAGGTTTTACTAGCTGCAGCAGACTCTGATGGCCAACTTTTCAGGTCTGAGCAAAAGATCATCGGCTTTACTCACGGTGATGTTGGGGCCGCGCTTATAGACGCCTGGAAACTATCGGACACACTAAAAGAAGTTGTTGCGTACCATCACACCCCTCTAAAAGCAAAAAGCTACCGCATGGAAGCGTCCATTGTGCATATTGCTAATTGTGTTGTTAATGCTTTAGGGCCTGATATTGAAGTTGACGAGCATTTGCTTGATGATTTTCCGGGTTTTGAGCCCAAAACACTTGAAATCACAGGTCTGGATTTAAAGATTTTGCCCGAAGTAATGGAACAGGCCTGGGAGCAGGCAGCCGAAGTTCTGGATATTATCTGCCCCAGAGTTTAATAGGCACTTTTCCTATAGGCGCATAGCTCAATATGCGCCTAAAACCTCACAACAAAAAACTCCCGTTCATCCTATAATCATTAAATATTGTCAGGATTTACTGCAAATATCAGTAAATAAACTAGAGTTGTATACAGGTAAGAGCCACTGACGTCCCAGCTACTATCACTTTATGTGAACGGGGTCACGGCAGACAAGCTTAAAAACTTCTAAATTAGTAAGTAACGGTATGTAGTAATAATTCATCGCATATCTCAAATGTTAAAAGCATCCGAAGGCCATGCCTTCTATAGAAGATGCGCACTAACGCAGAAAACTATAAGCTTTTATTTTTCAGGGTTAGAAACTCAAGCTTAAATACTCTAGTGCCATTATGTACTTAATTTCCTACTACGGATAATTACATGAGCGCGATCATACATAAGTTTAATAGCTCTACTAAGTCGTCAAGCCAGGCTGCTAAAAGCAATCTGAAAACACTTATAAGCCAGATAGCAGGCTGTTTAAACGAAGAACTTTCAGAGTTAATCGGTAGATTGTTTGATGGCGCAGATGACATGCTGTTTCAACTGGCAGAAAATGCTGATTCTAACGAAGACCAAAATGAATATTTCGATACTATGCGTATGCTACGTGTCGAACGAAAAACCATCGGTCAGAATTTTGCAGCAAATCTTAAGTCACACCTGCAAGCCACCCAAAACAATCAGGGCCAGAGCACAGACATTGCGGAAGATGAATTAAGTCTGGTAGATCAGGATGAAATGGAAGAGCTTGTCGCTGTTTCAGCTATGCACTCAAAAGCAATGAGTATGTATGGTGAAGCTGTAGGTCACCTGGAAGCCAGAATTGAGTTTTTATCTCTAAAGTCACCTGGTCTCTTTGCTAAAGACGCGCTCGCCCCAAAAAACATTTGTGAGTCATTTAAAGACGCCCTTACAGATATTGAATTATCTACTAATAATAAACTCGTACTATATAAACTATTTGACCAGGAAGTTATTCTTCAATTAGAACCACTTTATAAAAAATTAAATCAATTATTTATTGATCAAGGCGTGTTACCACAAATAAAACTTGGCGAAACTGCCGATAAAAAATCACCACAAAATAATGCCATAGTGCCTCAGCCCGAACAAACACAGGAAACAGACGCTGTTTATCTGGAGAACCCAACTTACAGCGCAGGACCTACGTCTACCTACAGCTATAACAATGGTATTGCTGACGGTGGTCAGAATAGTGCCGGAATACAGGGTTCTGGTATCAGCAACAATGCGACTTCTAATGCATCTGCCAGTACATCCAGCAACCAACAAAATCTTGTGAACCAGTTTATCAGTGGCGAACTCACAGCATCCGGCCCTGGTATCCCAGCATCATTTACAACAAGACATAACTCACCATCAAAAAATGGCATGCAGTATTATGATCGCCGCGATGTAATGAGTGCACTGTCAAACTTACAACAAAATGCTGCTCAGTCCGCCGCTCCTGCAGAGCACATAGACACCGCAGATTTCAAACGCGCATTACTAGCCGACATGGGTAGCCGTAGTGGTGGTGCTGTTACAAAGCAGGTAAATTTAGTTGATGAAAAAACCATTGATTTTATTGAGATGTTATTTGACGCAATTATTGAAGACACCAGCATTTCAGAGGCCATTACCAATTTATTATTAAGACTACAAATTCCTGTTATTAAAGTCGCTATGCTAGATAAGGATTTCTTTGCAAATGGAGAGCACCCATGCCGAACAACTCTTAACCTAATAGCTTATTTAGGAAGGGGGTTGTCCAGTAAAAACGACTCATTATTTAACGAATTAAATAATGTAGTAGAAATGCTTCTCAATGATTTTGACATTGATATTAACAGCTTTGAAAAAGCCTCTAACAGGCTTGAAGAAATCGAGTTAGAAGAACTACAAAGTACGTCAGAAAAAGAAAAGTTAACCCAAAAAACAGCACTTCAAACTCATGCGCGAGAAGTGGTTCTTGCTGAATTACAGTATCATGTAATGAACAGAGTTTTACCCAAAGATTCTCAAAAATTGATTTTGAAATTTTGGTCAACACTTATGTTTCATCGTTATATTAAATATGGAAAGAACAGCGACCAGTGGAAAGATTCAGTAAGCGCAGTTAATAAACTCATTCAACTCTTACAACCGATTGAATCATCACAGGCATATAATCAGCTAAACACCGAAAAAGATGACATTCTCGACAACATACACAACTGCCTGTTAGAAACAAAGCAAAACCCTGTTGATATAGAAGCAGAAATTAACAATGTCTTTTTAATTTTCGAAAGCACACTAGAAAATAGTGCATTCAGCCCTTCAAATATGACAGAAGACGGAACATACTTTACGTCTGTAGAAGATACTGAATTCAGTATGGATGATGAATTATTTGAACCTACACTGGAAATTGAAGAAGAAATTGTAGATCCATTACAGGATGAAATTAATATCGCAAGAGAAAAAATTGCCAACCTTCCTCATGAAGTTAGACCCGGCGTTTGGTTCAAGGTTTTCAATGGTCGCGACTCGGCTGCAAGACGCGTAAAACTTTCCGTCATTATAATGGAAGAAGCAAAATTAATATTCGTTGACCGACTTGGTGTTAAAGTCATAGAGAAAGATGCCAATGATTTCACTAATGAGTTATCCGCCGAAAAATCACAAATAATAGCCGATCACTCTGCATTTGATCATGCACTAGGTATGGTCATTAACTCATTATCAGCAACAGTTTAATACAATATTTAATAGCTTCAAATGCACAATTTATAAATGATTACATGTTTGATAAATATCATGAAAAACTATATCTATAAATAGTTTTCAAACTAATCGTGTAAGGCGAGTCTTACATATATTTTGCCCATTTGACTGGTATGGACGTCATCCATGTGCATCAACACATAAGAGCACTTAAGCTTATGGAATTTAATGACGGTTACAGATTATGACTGACAAAAAATCTGAATTTATTGAACAAATATTCAATTCTATCAGTAGCGACCCCACTCTGCCTGCCGAATTAAAGATACCTCTATTACGCCTGCAACTACCTGTTCATAATTTATGTCAATCTGACCCTCATTTCATTACAAGCTCAAAACACCCGGCCAGACAAACATTGTTAAAAGTAAAACAATTATCTGTTTTATGTAAAAACGATTCCTCACTTATTAAAAAGATTGACTTTATACTTTCTGAGCTTTTCACATCATCGTCTGGTGCGAGTAAATTTTCGCAGATTAACTTACAGCTCGATAAGTTATTTATTTCACTTTCTAACAAATCAGAAGAAAAACCTGGTACAACCAAAAACCATCTTAAAGCTTTACTGAGTAAAAAAATAAAACACTGCATACAAGGACACGAGATACCAGCTCCATGTCAAAATATCGTACTAAAGCTCTGGCCTAATGCATTATTTTATTTATTAAAAACACATGGCGAAAAAAGCTCGCAATGGAACAATGCTATAATCATGTATGGCAATTTACTTGATTCAATTCAAGCGATAAGCAGTGTAGCGCAGCATAGACGCATTAAAGAGAGTTTTATGAATATTGTCCGCAGTAATAATAATATGTTATTACTTTATCATCAGGATAGCGTTGTAGAACCCGCCATTAAATCACTAATTACACATTACAATAAACTACTCAAGTCATCGTCAAATCTTAGCGACCAAAATACTAGCATCTCACAAGATTCAGGGATTAAACCACTGGATATTTCTCCGTCAATAAAACCCGGTATTTGGTGCGAAATATACATTGATGACATTACACCGTCCAGAAGGTTGAAACTATCGTTGATTAATATGCAAACAGGTATGCTCATTTTTGTAAATAGAAAAGGCATTAAAAAATTAGAAAAAAATGCGAAAGAGTTCTCAGATGAGCTTGAGCGAGGTTTATCCAGGATATACAAACATGATGCACTTTTCACCAAGCCTTCAAGTAAAACTCAATATCAGAAAATTGGTTAGTATAATGACCTACATCATAAGTAAGAATACATATTTGACTATGTATTAATGCTTAGTTAATTACAATATTTGTTAATTTTATTACGAAGGTTATTTGTTTTTCTTAATCTTTCTTCACTTGATATTGTAACTCTCTCACCTTCTTTATTTAAGTTATATAATGATCTCGCACGCTCGTACTGCTTCAACATATCTTTCGACTGAACACAGCTACGTTCAAGCTTTTTTTTCTTTTTCTTTGATTTTTCTTTTTCTTTTTCTTCTCGTTGCTGGTCATCAGCATAACTTTCCAGTAATTTCTGTCTCTTTTGCTCCCTTTTATTATTTATTTTAATATGGCCTTGTTTTGAAATATTCACATCCATTTCTTTCGAATTATTCACAGGCTTGTCACCATAATGAATGACCCCCTGCTCATCTACCCATTTATAAATTTCAGCATAACAACATGTTGCACTTAAAAACAACACACAAACAATGACTATTTTTTGCAGCATAATGAGTGTTTTCTATTAGTTTCAGCAACTGCTAGTTTATATCAAAAAAAAAGCCGGTGCGAATTGCACCGGCTTTAACCACATCCCAGCAGGAGTCTAATCTACTGGTATTTATCA
>Ga0316205_10003518_pt1 | contig 14708 bp, 11 predicted proteins | sample 3monthpyrite_MG_FD_204941 | JGI IMG/M metagenome (GOLD analysis project Ga0316205, IMG submission 204941) | Microbial mat bacterial communities from mineral coupon in-situ incubated in ocean water Damariscotta River, Maine, United States -... | ecosystem: Environmental > Aquatic > Marine >... | reverse complement strand
TGTAGCTCGACCTGTGCCTGTGACCTAGACGTCAAAAATATGGAAAGAAAAAAAGTGCTGCTTTAATTCAAAAAATTGATGGCGTGGCACTTTTCTATGAAATAATCGAATTCACCGAGATTTGCTGATTGCTGGCTCGATACAAAGACGGCCAGGGCGCAAAGTGTTATACCGATTGTTTTACCCTTGTTCTGGAACAAAGGATATTTCTAGCTGATTTTGTTGAGGCGTTTTATACCACCCCTTTGTTTAAAGTCGAACGATTAATACTCTGCCTTATCGGCAAACCTTCAAACGATAAAAAGGCGAGGGAACTTGCGTCAGGTTTGCGAAGTGATTTTGCTGCCTGGACCGTAGAAGATCGCAATGACAATCAAATCCTACTATGTGATTTTATGAAGAAAACACGATCCTGGTTAATGGTGGAAATTTCAGAAGTAGAAAAGCAAAGTAAACTCTATTTTGGTTCCGCGGTAATCTTTCAATCATCTGAAACGAATGAGGTAAAACCGCCGACGAGCTTTTCTTTACTGTCGAGATTTCATGTTTGGTATTCGAAAGCCTTGTTAAATGCGGCCTATCGGCGAATAGTTAAGTTCAAGAATATTTGAAGCTTTTGCCAAATTGAACCCGGTACGCGCAGCAATTCTAGGCGAAACTCACTACAAGCTACTGACATCTACCGTAGGTTGGACTTCAGTCCAACGCTAAACTGTCAGGCACGAAATTGGCCTAAAGGCCAACCTACAAGACGCCAAAACAGTTTTTGCAATATGTATGTAATGCCATAAAGTGGGAGGGTCTTTGTTCACCGAGAATTACTGCGGTACGCGGTTCAAGCTTTCTAGCCTTGCTGAAACATGCATCTTGAGGTGGAGCGGGTATAGAAAATTTGGCTCATCTAAAAATAAAATGAATTATTCTCATTTTGTTGCCAACCAAAACTCACGTTAACCCTTCTAAACAGGTAAACATCATCTAGCGACTATTAGGTGAATAAGGCTTATATTATTAAGACTTGTTTACAAAAAGGATAATTAGATAATTTGCAAATAACGGAGAAAAGCTTAATAGAAGCGGCGCAACAAGGCAGTGTTGGCGCTTTTGAGCAGTTGATCAGTCAGGTTGATAGAAATATGCTCAGTTTGGCGGCGGGTTTAGTCTCGTGCCCCTATGAAGCAGAAGATATCTATCAGGAAGCTATGTTAAAGGCTTTTAAAGCATTGCCGGGGTTTCGTATGGAGAGCCAGTTTGGCACCTGGTTATATCGAATACTGGTCAACACTGCCATTAGCTACCGGCGAAAATTGAAAAATAAATGGGTTCGGTTGATATCCAGTGATCAGCCGGAATTCGAGCAAAGCAGTTATTCGGACTCGTATGAAATAAATGCTTCTTCAGATAATCCTGAAAAAGAATTTTTAAACCAACAGTTGAGTCAGGCAATTAGTAAGGCCCTCGAGAGCCTAAGTGACAAAGAGCGAATTGCTTTTGTATTATGCCACCAACAGGAATTTAAAATTGGTGATGCCGCGCAGGTCATGGCCGTTAGTCAGGGCGCGGTAAAAAGCTATTTATTTCGAGCTAGAGAAAAAATGCGGCGTCAATTGCAAGATTTTATCAGGTGAACGATTAATATGAAAAAAAATCAAGCGGACAATATAAGTTCTATTAGTGAGCAATCGTTGATTCTTGCTTACTTGTACGATGAACTCAGCAACCAGCAAAGGCATTTGTTTGAACAAAAGCTGAAGCAAGATGCGAATTTCGCACTGCTTTTCGAGCAGCAGAATCAGTTGGATCAGTTAATCAAACCCGGTACACAGCCTTTCATGGATAAAAATAAAACGGATGGTGTGCATTGGTCGCTTCACCGGCAGTTGCTCAAAACCACTAGAAAACAGCGATCTTTATTAGCCAAATTAGCAAATCTCTGGCGTTTACAGACTAATTTTTCAACCCAATTGGTTGGCATGTTTTTGACTTTTACCCTGGGTTTTTTACTGGCGGGTTCAGAGTTCTCGGCTGACAAGAATAAACTTGTAAGTGGAACTATCAACAAAGAAATCTCGATTGATCGGCAGCAGTCAGAACCGCTTAGCCTGATAGAAAATGATGATTATGAAATTGTCGATTTGCGATTGACTCAACTTGATCCTGCCACTGGAAAAGTCAAAGTAGCCTATTCTCTGGCGTCGCAAACTCAGGTTGTGGGTAATATAACCGACCAAAAAATTCTTAGCTTATTATCAACGACAATGAAAAATAAGGTCAGCGATTCAACCCGATTGGAGTTAGTTGAAGTACTCAAAGAATACACAAAAATAGTGCAAGTTCGTGACGCGTTGAGCTATAGCTTGCTTAATGATCCAAACCCCGGCGTTAGAATGGCAGCAGCTGAATCGTTGGCATTGTTATCTCAGGATAAGGATATACGACGTGTGTTAAGAATGGCGTTGCAAAATGATATTAATTCAGGCATTCGAGTTGAAGCCTTTCAGGCGCTAATTCAGCACCTTGAAGATCAGGAAACGATCGACACATTAACCCAATATAGTGTTAACGACAGTAATTATTATATTCGTCAACAGGCAAAAAAATTGACTGTTGAGCAACTGGCTCAAACGCCACAAATTTAATCCATTAATTAGTATTAACCAACTGAGGTAAACAATGAATCATTTAAGCCAGAAACTAGTCCCCTTATTATTCGCTTTAGGCGTTGGCATGATAACAACGGTTGTGAAGAGTGAAACTGAAAATGTCGAAAAGTCTTTCTCGGTAAGTTCGGGAGGCACACTGGATATTAAAAGCGACCAAGGTTCAATCAAAGTTGAAGCCTGGAATAAGAACAAAGTTGAAGTCCTGGTCCAAAAGAGAGCCAGAAATAAAGATCGAATGAAAGCTTTCAAAGTGAAATTCGAACAAAAAGGTAATCGAATATTGGTCGATGGTGACAGCGAGTGGAACAATAAGGTTTCGTTGAAATATATCGTTAAAGTGCCCAAAGAATTTAACCTGGATTTAAATACCGGTGGCGGGTCAATTACCGTCGGCGATATTAGTGGTGAAATAAAAGTAGATACCAGTGGTGGCAGTATATCAATTGGTGATGTAGCTAAGGGCAACGTCGATGCCAATACTTCAGGAGGCAGTATTAATGTCGGTAATGTTGGCGGAAACTTAAAAGTAAATACTTCGGGTGGCAGTATCAGTCTGGGTAATATTAGTGGAACCTCTTCCATTGATACATCCGGCGGCAGCATATCACTAGAAAGCGGTGGCAATGACGTTAAAGCAGATACATCCGGCGGGAGCATTAATATTGGACCGGTTAAAGGTAAGGTTGATGTCGACACCTCCGGCGGAAGTATTACCATTAAAATGGGCGATGAAGTTAAGGCCAATACTTCCGGCGGTTCAATAAGCGTTGAAGGCAGCAAGGGCAGCGTGGATATCGATTCATCAGGTGGCAGTCTTTTTGTTGGCAGCAGTGGCGGCCCAGTTAAAGCTGAAACTTCTGGCGGTAATATAAAAATATTACAGGCGAAAGGATTTATTGAAGCGGATACATCGGGCGGCAAAATAGAAGCTGAAATGATCCTCGCTGATAAAAATGCTGATACTCATGTCACGCTTGAATCCGCTGGTGGCTCGATCACCTTATTCGTTCCCAAAAAACTGGCTGCAAGTGTATCTGCAACTCTCGAAATTACTCGTAATGCTAGACGGGACTATCGAATATATTCGGATTTTCCGTTAACCATTAAAGGCGATAATAGCGATAAAATTACTGCCAAAGGTAATCTCAATGGAGGTGGCGATAAAATTAAAATCAACACCACCAACGGCGATATTTATATTAAAATGTTGTCTGATTGACTTTACCTGATTGAAGGCCTGCACCAAAAAAAGCGATCTTCGGATCGCTTTTTTTTTGCTTATCTGACGGTCTCGCACCCACCGCAAAACTAGGCTAACTATCCAACTAACGCCAATAATATTCCAGCCGCCACCGCTGATCCCAAAACGCCAGCCACATTCGGCCCCATGGCATGCATTAGCAAGAAATTGTGGGGGTTAGCTTCTAAACCTATTTTGTTCGCCACGCGCGCTGCCATCGGTACCGCTGATACGCCAGCCGCCCCAATCAATGGATTGATTGGATCTTTAGATAACTTGTTCATTATTTTTGCCATGATAACGCCGGTCGCGGTGCCAATCGAAAAAGCGATCGCGCCGAGGGCTAAAATCCCCAAGGTTTCGACATTTAAAAATTTGTCAGCGCTAAGTTTAGAGCCAACGCCCAAACCTAAAAATATTGTGACAATATTAATCAGCTCATTTTGTGAAGTGGAACTTAAACGCTCGACGACACCAGATTCACGCATTAAATTACCGAAACAAAACAGACCGACTAAAGGTGTCGCGGTTGGTAAGAAAAAAATGGTTAAAAGCAATACCGCCAAAGGGAAAACAACTTTTTCAATTTTGGTCACGTGCCTAAGCTGTACCATTTCGATTTTTCTTTCTTTTTCCGTCGTTAATGCGCGCATTATAGGAGGTTGAATAATTGGCACTAACGCCATATAAGAATAGGCTGCAACGGCAATGGCACCTAATAATTCCGGTGCCAATTTTGAGGCTAAGAAAATGGCGGTTGGTCCGTCTGCGCCACCGATGATGGCGATTGCCGAAGCATCTTGAATGGAAAATTCAATTCCCGGAACAGCGTTTAACGCAATGGCACCAAACAAAGTTGCAAAAATCCCGAATTGTGCAGCCGCACCTAACAATAGCATTTTTGGATTAGCGATCAATGCGCCAAAATCGGTCATCGCCCCAACACCCATAAAAATAATCAGCGGAAAAACACCCGTTGCAATACCTACATCGTAAACATAATGAAGCAAGCCACCTGCCTCTGTAAATCCAGCAATTGGAATATTGGTTAATATTGCGCCGAATCCTATTGGCACCAGCAGAAGAGGTTCAAAATTTTTGGCGATGGCCAAATAAAGCAATCCGCTACCGACCAGCATCATAATCACCTGGCCTGATTCAAAATTAGCCAGTCCGGTTGATAACCATAGTGTGTTTAGTAAATCCATAATATTTCTGTATGTCTCTTAAGTCCCTTATGGGACCTACTTCTGGAGGATGAGGGTGAAAATCAAATATAGTTAAGATTCTAAATGTCGAACAATATCTGACAATACGGCATCGAATTTATCAAAAATATCATTATTCCAATATCTCAAAATCTTATAATTTTTTGATTCCAAAAAAGCATCTCGCTTTTTATCATAATTTATTGTTTCCATGTGTTGCCCGCCATCCAATTCAATAATTAAGTTTTTTTCAAAGCAAATAAAATCTACTATATAAGGAGGAATAACGAACTGCCTTCGAAACTTGAATCCATTTAATCTCCTGTTTCTTAGAGAGCTCCAAACTAAAATTTCTGCCGGTGCTTGTTTTTTCCTTAACTCTAACGCTCTGTCTTTGAGTATGGCTTTTTTTGTCAAGTTTCTTCACCCTCACCCTAGCCCTCTCCCCTCAAGGGAGAGGGGACTAAAATATAAAAAGCAGCTTTTTAAAAATACCTTTGTTCGATCCCTTCTCCCTTGAGGGGAGAAGGCTAGGATGAGGGTGAGAAAAGCGCTTTTAATTATTCCAAACTCAACAATGTTTCACCGACTCGAACACTATCACCTTCTTTAGTATGAATATCCGTCACGGTGCCTGCTTTAACCGAACGAATATCGGTTTCCATTTTCATCGCTTCCATAATGATCACTACATCACCAGCGGCTATTTGATCGCCAACATTGACTTTTACTTTAAAGATATTGCCTGCCAGTGGCGCATCAACTGTTTGTTCAGATGCGCTTGGCGCTGAGGGTTTTGCGGGTTGAGCCGTCGCAATATTATCGATTTGTCCCGATGGCCCAACCACTACTTCATAAATTTTGCCATCCACTTTTACGGAATAATTTTCGACAGCCGATGAGGTATTGATTTGCGCTGAACTAGAGCCAGAACTGGAATCAGGAGCCGATTTTTGTGGCTTGGGCTCAAAGGCATCGGGGTTATTTCTATTTTCCAAAAACTTTAAACCAATTTGTGGAAACAATGCGTAAGTTAAAACATCGTCGATCATCTCATCGGCGAGAGTAATGTTTTTCTGTTTGGCTAACTCGGCTAGTTCTTCGGTCAGGCTATCGACCTCTGGTGAGAGTAAATCGGCAGGTCGACAACTGATGGCTTCCGCGCCGTCTAATACTCGCTGTTGAAGCGCAAAGTCCACCGGCGCAGCGGTTTTGCCATATTCGCCTTTTAATACACCGGCGGTTTCTTTAGTGATCGATTTGTATCGCTCCCCGGTGAGCACATTTAAAACCGACTGAGTGCCGACAATTTGTGAGGTGGGGGTAACCAGTGGGATAAATCCGAGATCCTTACGTACTTTCGGGATTTCGGTGAGAACTTCATCGAGCCGATCTGCAGCGCCTTGTTCTTTTAATTGGCTTTCCATATTGGTTAACATGCCGCCGGGCACTTGAGCGGTTAAGATCCGCGCGTCGATCCCTTTCAAGCTGCCTTCAAACTGGGCATATTTTTCTCGGACGCCCCTAAAGTAAGTGGCGACTTCGGCCAACTTTGACAGGTCGAGGCCGGTATCACGAGGGGTATCTTCAACAATGGAAACAATGGTTTCGGTGGCTGAATGGCCATAGGTCATACTCATGGAAGATATCGCGGTATCAATCACATCAATATCGGCGTCAATGGCTTTCATATGAGTGGCAACACTTAAACCGGTGGTCGCATGGCAATGCAGTGCAATAGGGAGTGAAACGGTTTCTTTCAGCTTTGAGATTAATTCCGCGGCATCATATGGCTTAAGTAATCCGGCCATATCTTTGATGCAAAGCGAATCGGCACCCATGTCTTCTAATTGTTTGGCCATGGTCAGCCAACCTTGCAGATTGTGGACTGGGCTAACGGTATAACTTAAGGTTCCCTGAGCGTGTCCGCCAACTTTTACTGCAGCGTTAATCGCACTATGCATATTGCGCACATCATTCATCGCATCGAATATTCGAAAAACATCGACGCCATTGATATGCGCTCGTTCAACAAATTTTTCCACTAAATCGTCGGCATAGTGACGATAACCTAAAATGTTCTGTCCGCGAAATAGCATTTGCTGTTTCGTTTTTGGCATGGCTTTTTTGAGCGCACGTATACGCTCCCAGGGATCTTCACCTAAATAACGAATACAAGAATCAAAGGTAGCTCCGCCCCATGATTCGATCGACCAGAAACCGACTTCATCGAGCAGTGGCGCGATCGGTAACATGTCTTCCAGACGCAAACGGGTCGCCAATATCGACTGATGGGCGTCTCTTAAAACAAGTTCGGTAATACCGAGTGGTTTTGCATGGTCTGAATTGGAACTGCCTGATTTGGACATAAGGTTAATCCTTGGAAAATCGATTAGTGTTTTTTATCGGTTGGGTGATCTTTTCGGTAACGATTAACGGCTGCAGAAATAGCGGCGACTACCGAACCAGAATGATCAGACGATGTTATGTTGGCGCTCGTTAGGGGATTAGTCTGTGGAAGGCTATCTGGATATCTGGATGCCAATGGAGAAATTAGCGTTTTGATAACGATAATTAATAAACTCAAGAATCCGAAAACAAAGCCCATGCCCACCAGCATCAGGGTTCCCGCTTGATAGAATAACTGAGTTGAGTCTTCCAATGTCATTACCTGTTTTAATCAAAACAAAGAGAATAGTCTGAACTGACCTATAAAATCAAATGTCTATCAATGAATAGGTTGGCAACAAAATAATTCCAAGTAGTCTATGAGTCACTTATCTCTTTGTTTTTATTCGTTAAAATCACTGATTAATTTCGTTATCAGCATTATAGCGGACTTAGACAATGTTCTTATATAGTTCATTAGGGCTATTGCCTAATAATAGCACCACTATCCAAATCTACAATACGAGATGGCGGCTGACCGCTACAATTCCCACCAACAATCTGATCGACTTTTAAAATCATTTTGTTTCGAATATCCGAAACCTGAGAAGAAGCCGGTTTGCCATTAAGATTACAACTGGTGGAAATAATCGGTTTTGCGAATAAATCGCACAGCTTTTTGGCGATTGGGTTATCCGTTACCCTCACTGCCAATTTTTGATGTTGTCCCACTAACAAGGGCGATAAATCAGCCTGTTTGTCGATAAGCCAGGTGGTGGCTCGAATGGAGGGTTGATCAATCTTGTCTATTTGCGCCGAGCTAAGGGGCGCTAAAAGCGGTAAGGCTTGGCGAATATCGCTGACTAATACGATCAAACCCTTTTGGTAAGAGCGTTGTTTGATAGCCAATAATCGGGCGATGGCTTTTAGATTGCTGGCATCGCAGCCAAGACCAAAAACTGACTCAGTGGGATAAGCAATGACCCCACCGTCTTTTAAGGTTTTGACGGCGAGGTCTAGTTGCCAGAAGTTCATTGCTTGTTAAAGAATTGACGTTACTTAAGTGATGCTTGCAGCTGAGCGTCTTTATCCATCACTGCCTGAGCGTTGGCCGCTCGATCATCAGCAACCGCTTTAGCGATGATCGGATCGGCAATGGCGAGCATTTGTGCCGCCAAATAAGCCGCATTTTTAGCCCCGGCCTTACCAATTGCGACGGTCGCCACAGGCACGCCCGCAGGCATTTGTACGGTTGATAATAAAGCGTCCTGACCTTTTAACGGGCCGCCGTCCATCGGGACACCAATAACCGGTTTAGTGGTGAGTCCTGCGACTGCGCCCGCTAAATGAGCGGCTAAACCCGCCGCACAAATAAATACCGCACAACCACGGTTTTCTGCATCTTTAACATACTCATGAGTTGCCGCTGGCGTTCTGTGGGCAGAAGTGACTTTTACCTCGGCTTTAATGCCCAGGTCGTTTAGGATTCTTAAAGTATTTTGCATGCAGGGCCAGTCAGAATCGGACCCCATCAGGATTGCTACGAAAGTATTGCTCATGTTATTGCCTTAAAATAGATGCTGCGTTAGCTGATGCTCGATTATACGGAAATATTGGTTGGATCAAAAAGATTTTTTGATCCAAGTGGGTTTGCCGGAGCTAATTTAGTGGACAGTTTCCTACTCAAAAATAAACTCAAAACCCAAAACGTCAGGATGAGTCACTTCAGTTTTAAAATGAATATGGATCTTTGAAACTGGAAGCGCTAAGAAAAGACCTTAATACTGGAATCAATTCTTTGAATGCAGGTAAAGGACAACCGTTCGACAAAAAATCGATTAAAGCCAAAGCTCAAGCGATGCTGGATCATAGCTAGTGAGAAAATTAGTTATCTCACTGTAAGTCGAGCAAGACTTAATTGACATCTGGCTTTGCATTGAAGAAGACAGCCCCGTCAACGCCAGTAATTATGCTGATAAACTCTATGAGAAGGTTATATTTAGGCTGAAAAACCATTTATTGGTGGTGGGCATCCTGACTTAATGGACGGAATTAGAAGCTTCCCCTACCGCGCTTTTTTTTGTTATTTACGCTTGTCATCGGTGCAGCCAAACTTTCCACAATGAGATTGCAAAATATTTTGGATTGACTCACCGAGGAGGCATTTCACAACCACTAAATCGAATGCAAGAAAAAGTCATTAAAGATTAGTGGGAGCGGGAAGCTAGACAATTGGAGATAAGATACAAGGCTCATTTCATATTGGACAACGCTGAGAATGTAAGCCCAAGGCCGAGAGTTGACTTAGCTTTCTAATCTTATTACACTCAATGAAACTAAAGGATATCCAAGTACTTTTGAACATGGATAAAGTCTGATTTTTTGGACTAATTACAAGGAACAGTAAACAATGAATCGTCAAAACCTGACCCTCACTTTTCTCTTCGCTCTTTTTTTAGCAACCGTGCCATTCGATGCTTTCAGTGCTTGTGATAACATCGAGCCTGACTGCACAATTGATGAGTTAGATACTGTTCACCCCCATGCCATTTCTTTTTCTACCACAATGTCAATCGGTGGAGCTGGTTATGATTTCGAAGGAACTTCCGATGATAGTGCCACTGCGTTGGAAGCGCCTTTATGTGAATATATTGAAACAACTTATGGAATTGCGAACATTGTCACCAGAGATTGTAAGTTCATTGCTCCATTAAGCGTGACGTGGGAGATATGTCAAGCGCCTGACGGTAATGGAGGTTGCCAAAGAGAGTCTGCTTGGAGCATTTATACCAATCCTATTTTAGAAAGTAGAGTTTGTTTAGAAAATTATCCCTTCTTAGATATCCAAGATAACAATAAATGCCACAAACCTCGTATAGATAAACTCTGTACTGGAGAGCAATTACAAGAAGGGAATCCAATTTGTATTTCTACACAGTCAAAAGTTCAGAACTTTAATATATATTCCGGTAAGGGAGCTAATGCGCTGTCTTACAATGTAAAATATGACTCAAGTAACTATGTCGACAGCGAAAATCCAACCGTTCTATCAACCAGAAACTTCAAGTCGCAAACTACGGCGAAGGTTACGTTTTTGAAACAAGTTATTGGTTTAACGAATAACCTTAGAATTGATTTGCCCAGCGGAACCTCCTATCATTTTTATCCCTATGGGAATGGGTGGAAACCGGTAAACGAAAGTGCTGGTTGGATTGCCGGTAATACGTATCATACGAGCAGTGGGCGAAATTACAATTTCTCGAGTTTACCTGCCTCACATCGACAAACTGTTTTTGCCAATCAGAAAAACTATTCGAATGGTCAATCTTTTTATTATAGTTTTGACGAAATCAATAAAAAGTCCGTCATATCCAATGAATTTGGCAAAAGTATAACCTTACAATTTAGTCCACTTAATCAGGTATCATCTCTTCTAGATCCCGCAGGAAATTTAACATCGCTTAGTTATGATGCAATGAACAATCTTACCAAAATAACCTTTCCAGATGGTAAGTTCGAGACCATGCTTTACGAAAATGTCGATTTCCCTAACCATCTAACGGGGATATTGAATGAAAATGGCGACCGAGTTTCTACTTATCGATACGACACCAATGGATATGCAATTTCTACCCAAAGTTCAGATGGTATTTTGACGTCAATCACTAAAACAGATGATTTAGTGACCATCCAACGAACTGACGGCACTCAACAACTTTATACTCAGACAAAGAAATTGGAGAGCTTTAAATCTAAAGATCGCGTCGTTGAAATTCAAACAACAGCCTGCCCGGGTTGTACATTAAAAACGGAATCGTTCGAATATAATGCTAGCGGTATCTTGACGGCATATACTAGTGATACCGGAGTTCGAGATGAATACAGCTATGATTCCTTTGGATTGCCTACCTATAAGAAATTTGCCGCCGGTACCAGTGACCAAACTACTGAGCAAATTATGTATAACTATACCCATAAAAAACCCTATATTGTTTGGAGTACCAATCACGTTTCATATTCTAATTACGATGCCAATGGAATGTTGACGCTTCAACGAGATCTGGACTACATCAATTCTCAGTGGAGAAACAAGTCTTTTACTTACAATGATAAGAAACAATTAACAATATCCGATGGACCTCGGACTGATGTGAATGATATAACGAATTTTGATTACGATATTTCAGGAAACCTAACATCAATCACTAATGCGCTTGGTCAAACGATTTATTATAGGAATTATGACGCTCATGGCAATATTTTGGAAATTGAAGATGCCAACGGCTTAATCACTATCCTCAATTATAACTCGAGGCAATGGCTAACCTCTTTGGAAGTTGGTGGCCAAATAACATCATTTCAATACGATGATGTCGGAAATCTATTGCTGCTGAATCAAGCCAATGGTTCCACTCTCTCTTATAAGTATGACTTAGCTGGGAAAGTAACTGAAATATCTAACTTGCTGGGCGAAAAAATGGAATATCAATACGATGGTTCTGGCAACGTGACAAAAAGCACATTACTTAATAGTGCGAGTATTATCACTCGAACTCAAACTTCGGTTTATGATAGCTTAAAACGCCTGTCCAATAGTCTCGGGGCGAACGGCCAATCGAGTACTTATAGCTACGACCTGGTCAACAACAAGGTTGAAAAAACAGACGCATTAGCGAGTACCACTACAGAACAATACGATCTGTTAAATCGACTTACTAAAACAATCGATCCGAACGGTGGCGAAACCGCGTTTACTTATGACAAAATGAAGAACATTGATCGAGTTACAGATCCAGAAAATAAGCAAACTCAATATACCTACAATTCCTTTGGTGAAACAATAAAAATTGTTAGTCCAGATACTGGAACAACGACCTTCATATATGACACCGCTGGAAACCTTTTGAAACGAACAGATGCTAGAGGCGTAGTCGTTACCTTTACATACGATGCGCTCAATCGCCCATTAACTCAAAGCTATTCTGATACTTCAGAAAATATCGTTTACAGTTATGACGATACAGCGAGCGGAAACAAAGGCGTCGGACGATTAACTTCAGTTACTGATCAAACAGGTTCCACAAGCTACTTCTACAATAGCTTCGGACAAGTCAGCAAAGAAACTCGGATGATTAACGGCAAAACCTATGTGACCGAATATCACTTTGATTCGAATGGTCAACTGACCGGCATGACCTATCCCAGTGGTCGGGTGATTACTTATACATTTGATGGATTAGCCAGAGTAAGTGGATTGACCTCAACTTATCAAGCCCAGGTAAAAACTTTAGCCAGTAATATTAACTATTTACCCTTTGGCCCAATGAGCAGTTTGACCTATGGCAATGGCAAAGTCCTGACGCAAAGCTTTGATTTGGATTACCGATTAACTGATAAATCATCCACCGGCATTCATCAAATGGCCTACGGCTATGATGTGACCGATAACATCACATCAATTACCGGTAATTTGGATAGCAACAATAGCCAAAGTTTCACTTACGACAAATTATCAAGACTGCTCATCTCTAATGGTGAATACGGGAGTTTAGGATTCACCTACGATAAAATCGGCAACCGGCTCAGTAAAACCGATAATGGCAGTGTGGATACCTATGCCTACACGACTGATACTCATCGATTGGCTAACGTCACCGGCGCCAATCCTAAAAGCTTCACCCATGATGAAATCGGAAATACCTTAAGCAAAGATGGCTTGAGTTTCACCTACAATCAACAAGGTCGATTGCAATCTGCTTCAAAAACTGGAATGAACGCCGCCTACCTTTATAACTTCAAAGGCGAAAGAAGTTCAAAACAGGTGGAAGGTGTCACAACCCATTTTATCTATGATTTAAATGGACAGTTAATTGCGGAAGCCGATAACAATGGAGTCATTCAACGAGAATATATTTATCTGAATGGTCAACGATTTGCGACTATTGATGGTAGTACGTTATATTATGTTCATACCGATCATCTAGGAACGCCAATTGCGTTAACGGATGAAGCGGGAATGGTTCAATGGAAGGCGCATTACACACCTTTCGGTAAAGCGATTGTTGATGTTGATAATTTGGGTCAGAATATTCGTTTTCCTGGACAATACTTCGATAGTGAAACCAATCTGCATTATAACTACTTTAGGGATTATGATCCGAGCACTGGGCGTTATCTTCAGAGTGACCCGATTGGGTTAGCTGGGGGGATTAATACTTATGGGTATGTGTCGGGTAATCCTGTTAACTTAATTGATCCGTATGGATTAGCTTGCTTTGATTCAAACAAATTTTTCAACCAAATCCGCGAAAATAGGGCTAGTAATGCACTAACTTTTGGTAGTTTGCTTACTACTGGTGTCATTGGAACAATGCCAAAATCTCCAAGTGAATTGAGAGGGTTGGGAGTTCCACGTAATCAATTAAATCCAATCACCAATCAGTTAAGTCGCTGGTCTGGTAGGTTTGGTACTCGCGCTCTGAGAGTTGTAGGTAGAGGTGCCAAGATGATGGTCGCTTCGGCAGTTGCCACGCTATCAGTTGTTGGTGAAGGTTTTTATGATTGGGGCGTTATTGGTAAAGCTGCTTACGATGCAACTTCTAGCGAAGAAAATTGTAGCTGTGAAAAGAAGTAGGGTTAGATAAATGAATTATTCTGAAGAAGATATTTCTAACGCTAGTATTAAGAAAGTTGCTGAGTTATTTAATTTGCCGTACAAAGATATATTGCCAAACTATGAGTTTGGTAAAGATTTATTATGCGATAGGGAAAGATCAGATTTTAAAGAGAATGAATTTGATCTTATGCTTTTCGATATTAGGTATGTGGCAGATCGTAAAACCACCAAAGAATTAAATAGCGAGAAATTAGTTATTAGAACTGTTAACGATTATTGTGAGCATATGATTCGCAGCTATGAGACTAACCCCAAAAGGGTTGTTGATACATTAGGTTTAAGTCATTAATTTATAGTAGAGAAAAACCTTCCCAAAGCCCAAGTCAGAAATGATTTGGGCTTTTTTCTTTTTAGCCGCTTATTTTAGCGACTAAGCTGAACGCGCCAATTGATTGGCTGTGTGTTTTAAAATCAAACTGTCCTGTAGCCGTCCACTTTGGCGTCGCACAATTTACCAAATTATTGGTCATAAGATTTAGCAATTTTATGATGGATTTGCCACGCTCGCGTCATAACTATTTTTTACTTTACCA
>Ga0316205_10003517_pt1 | contig 14714 bp, 12 predicted proteins | sample 3monthpyrite_MG_FD_204941 | JGI IMG/M metagenome (GOLD analysis project Ga0316205, IMG submission 204941) | Microbial mat bacterial communities from mineral coupon in-situ incubated in ocean water Damariscotta River, Maine, United States -... | ecosystem: Environmental > Aquatic > Marine >... | reverse complement strand
ATCGTTGCTGTTGCACAATTTAAACACTTTGGCAGAGCGGCCAAAGCCTGCTTTGTTAGCCAACCTACACTAAGCCTTGGCATCAAGAAGCTGGAAGAGGAACTTGATGTAAATATATTCGAAAGAGAAGCACGTAATGAGTTGCGTATTACTGAACTCGGGCAACAAATTATTGAACAGGCTCAAAAAGTACTTGACCAGGCTTCACAATTGAAAATACTTGCTCAGTCAAATCAGGATCCATTAGCTGCGCCACTACGCTTAGGCGCTATTTATACTATTGCACCCTATTTATTACCTGAGCTGATTCCGCGCTTACATAAACGTGCCCCGAATATGCAATTGCGTCTGGAAGAAAACTTCACAGCAGTGCTCTCTGATCAATTAAAACAGGGCAAGCTTGATGTCATTCTAATTGCCCTGCCATTTAAAGAACCCGGTATTATTACTCAGGCTGTTTTTGATGAACCTTTTGAAGCAGTGATACCCATCAGCCATCACTGGAAAGACCGAGAACAAATTAACACTAACGAACTGGCCAATGAAAACCTACTTTTACTCGGCCCGGGGCATTGCTTTCGTGACCAGGTATTACAGACTTGCCCGGACTGTAATTCATCTGGCAATTTACAGGAGAGTTTAGCCGGAGGGTCACTGGAAACTATCAGGCATATGGTTGCCAGTGGCACGGGCATTACCGTATTACCTTCCAGCTCTAAACAAAAAGCCACAAACAACCCGCTAATAAAAATGATACCTTTCATAGAGCCCGCACCCAAACGCCGTGTTGCACTCGCCTGGCGAAAAGGCTTTACCCGACCAGAAGCAATCGAAGTATTACGCCAGGAAATATTAAAGTGCTCACTTAGTGGTGTAACAATGATCAAAACAGATAATGAAGCAACAAACTCAAACCCTAAACTAACTGCATGAGCTTCTCGTCTAAAAAACCCGACACGCTGAAAATGATTGAACAGCTGATTGCGACGCCTTCTGTAAGCTGTGTAAATCCACAAATTGACCAAAGCAACTTACCTGTAATCAATCTTTTGGCCAACTGGCTAAATGAGCTTGGTTTTCAGGTTGAAATACACGCCGTATCAGAAGGAAAAGCTAACCTGATTGCCTCGCTGGGATCAGGTGCAGGCGGCTTAATTTTAGCCGGTCACACAGATACCGTGCCATACGATGAAAATCGCTGGTCACACGATCCTTTTAAGCTAACTAATAATAATGGAAAACTCTACGGTTTAGGCACCTCTGATATGAAAGCCTTTCTGGCCCTCGCGATAGAGGCCGCTATTTACTTTGAAAAGGATCAATATAAAAGACCGCTCATTATTCTTGCCACATCTGATGAAGAAACAACAATGGCGGGAGCTAAAGCCTTAGTCGATGCAGGCAAACCCGAAGCAAGATACGCGGTAATTGGCGAACCTACCGGCATGAAACCGATTCGAATGCATAAAGGTATTATGATGGAAGCTGTTCGAATAACCGGACTTGCAGGTCACTCAAGCAACCCGAACTACGGTCATAATGCGTTAGAAGCAATGCATGTCGTCATAGCCGAGCTTTTAAAGTGGCGCGAAGAGCTGCAACAACAATATACCAATCATTTATTTGAAGTCCCCGTCCCTACAATGAATTTAGGGCACATTCATGGTGGCGACAATCCAAACAGAATTTGTGGTGCCTGTGAATTACATATTGATATTCGCCCTTTACCAGGAATGAGTTTAGATAATCTACGTCATGAATTAAAAAACCGCTTACGGAAAATAATGCCGGAACATGGTTTTAAATTAGAAATATTGCCTTTATTTTCTGGCATCCCATCAATGGAGACACCTGCTGAGTCAGCTCTGGTGAAGGCAGCTGAAAAACTAACCGGGTATACTGCAAGCAGCGTCGCTTTCGGAACAGAAGCGCCTTATTTGACTGAGATGGGTATTGAAACTATTGTACTGGGACCGGGTGATATTGCTCAGGCCCATCAGCCAGATGAATATTTAGATATAGACCGCATTCAACCTACTGTTGAATTGCTAAAAAAATTAATAAATAAGTTTTGTATTCAGAGTTAAATATGTGCGGATTTGATTACACTGCTATGGCACATCTCCATCGGGGAAAGGGCACCGTTTTTTTGCGCCCTGTCCCCTGTGTTGATACCATCAAGAAAATTACGGGGTCGGCTTACTACACTACAATTTCTTGGTGGCACAACAACAGGGGACAGAGTACAAAAAAACGGTGCCCTTTCCCCAATGAAGATATGCCTAAACAGGGTAATACCTGATAAAACATAAACTGGAAAAATTTAACTAACAATGACAATAAACAAACAACAATACGTAGACTGGTTCCGTGGTTCTTCACCTTATATCCATAGCCACCGCGGACGTACATTTGTTATTTATATTTCAGGTGAAACAATTACTCATTCGGGGTTTGCACATTTAATTCATGATATCGCCCTGTTGAATAGTCTCGGCGTAAAGCTGGTACTGGTTCATGGTGCTCGCCCACAAATAAAACAACAGCTTGAAACACTTAATATTAAATCTGATTTTCATAACGGCTGGCGCATTACCCCCTCGACAACACTGCCAGGCATTGAGCAGGCGGTGGGTCAGGTCAGGGTTAATATTGAAACGCAGTTATCTAAAGGTTTAATTAATACGCCTATGGCCGGCGCTGCTTTAAAAGTTATTTCAGGCAATTTTGTAACCGCCAGACCTTACGGTATTAGAGAGGGTATTGATTTTGGTTTCACCGGTGATATACGCAAAGTTGATACTGATGCAATACAACAACAACTTGAATTAAATAATATAGTTTTACTCTCACCTATTGCCTACTCACCTTCAGGTGAAGCATTTAACTGCCGGGCAGAAGATGTTGCTACTGCAGCTGCTGGCGCTCTGGGTGCAGACAAGCTCATCTTTATGATGCCCGCTATCGGTGTAAATAATGAACAGAAAAAAATCATTCATCAGCTAAGCCTGACTGAAGCAGAGGCACTCGCAGAAAGAAAATATAATGATGATATAACACAATTACATCTTTGTAGCGCTGTAAACGCCTGTAAAAATGGTGTTCGGCGCGCGCACTTAATAAGCCATGAAACTGATGGTGCATTATTACTTGAGTTATATACCCGTGATGGCAGCGGCACAATGATAACGACTGATACGTATGAAGGCCTGCGTCAGGCGAACATAAATGATGTCGGTGGTATTCTCGAGTTAATTCAACCGCTGGAAGACCAACATGTACTGGCACATCGCTCACGCGAACAACTCGAACTGGAAATAGAACAGTTCACCATTATTGAACGTGACGGTATGATCATAGCCTGTGCTGCACTATACCCTTATGACAACCACTGCGCTGAATTAGCTTGTGTCGCTGTACATAATGACTATCAAAAGCAGGGGCGCGCGGGTGAATTAATACAACATATTCAGCAGCAGTGCTTACAAAACGACATAGAGAAGTTATTTATATTAACCACTCATACAGCACACTGGTTTATAGAAAAAGGTTTTATTGAGGGTGATCTGAAACAAATACCTATTCAACGCAGAGACATGTATAACGCTCAAAGAAACTCAAAGATATATATTAAAACTTTATAACTTTGATGTGTCGTTTCTATTGTTTCATCAATGAGTTGAAATAAAAGCCGCACAACCATAATATCATCAGGCACGTGAGCCCATAACTTCTACCTAATTCAAAGAGCAATTTTGTGTGCGTGCGTGCGGGGGAGAAGTTCACAGCACTTGCATTATTATTAAAATATGAAGTTTCTACTGCAGCTTAATCAGACACAGAAGTCTGATCTGATACAAGAATAGAATAATCTGTATTAGCGACCGCGATTGATTTATAAATACCAAGCTGTTGAAACTTGCATGGATCAGCCATTGAACCATTTATTTAAATTAAAATAAATAAACGTCAACTTAAATAACTTAACACCATTTGGTACTCGTTCATTTTTGTTTCCATACGATTCATACATCTTGATATGATCTTTCCCCTTCAAAAACTCATAATCTTTAACTGAGATTGAAAGCTTGTTTTTAAATGGCAACTCATGGAACTTTTCAAAGTCTTCGGCGGTTGCCCCGGCTCCATCACTAAATTTAAAAAAGTAATTATCCTTATTATTTTCTTGCTTCATTCTTGAGATACGTCTGTTCCACTTTATTTCAGCTTCTTCTTCAGATGCATAGTGTGGGAAGTGAATTTCAATATCACCTAACACTCCTACCGGATAAGTTTTAGGTAAGTCAGGGTATTTCGTCGAATCTACGAATTCCAGTTTTTTGCCTAAATAGCAGTCGAAATTAGACAACAACTTCATATAACAGGGTGCATATAAAAACAGCCCAACAAAGGGAGAGTTATACGGCCGCTTGTACCATTGATAAACCGAACCACCCCAACAATCATCAGATATAATGATAAAATTTTTATCCTTAACCTGAGTTATGTCTCTGCTTCTAAAATACCGTTTGAAAATAACTCTAAATTTTCGTCGTATATAGTTTATATACTGCCTGAACATACCATCATGACCTAATTTAACTTAACGTTAAGACCTCTATTTATGCTTATTATGTGCAGACTGAATTATACCCTTTGACAATAGACGGCAGATACCCTGAAACTGCACATACTCAGCCTGTGTTAAATCGCCCTTCACTTTATCAGCATACATCATACCCATCGCATGGTTATTTACAAAAATTGACATGGCAAAAAACTGCTTAACTCCAAGTGCCAGTTTTACCGAGTCAGGCAGTGACTTCCAGTACTTACCTCGATTTGATTCGTTTAAAAAGAAATTACGACTTTTTTCCATTAATAAAGAGAACAAATTAGGTTTATTCGTTGAAATTTTAAGTTTCTTTATTGCTATATCATCAGAAACCTGAGCTGAATATCTGGTAACCAGCACGTCTTTATTGGGCACTTTAATAACAAAAACACTTCTCTGAACGCCACACAACAAACAGGTTTTAACCGCATACTCAATTAAATCATGAGCCGGTTTAGCCTGAGACACCATTAATTGAAACTCTTTAATAGCTGCAGCAAGCTCTTTACTAACCGGCGGCGTTTTTTTCTTATTTACATCAGGTTTACTAACTTGCTTCTGAACCGGTTTGGCTTGTGAATCATTCGATTCTTTTTCCATAGCTACTTTTGGTTTTTCTTCTCTGTTCTTTTCTGCTAATTTTCTAGCTTTGATTTTTTCCAGAATTTCTTCTCGAGATTTCTTTGATGATGAGTCATCTGAATTAACTTTTTCCGATTTCACACTCTGTTCTTTTTTAACTACTGACGAAGCGCGATCATTTATAACTTTCGCATCGCTGGGTACTACCGGCTCATCTGTAGGTGCATCATTTTTATTAAAAACAAACTGAGGATAATTATAATTATCATCCTCAAGCTGAAACAATAACCTGGCGGGCGCATCAAAACCTTTATCAATCAAAACATCATTAACTTCAACCGCATTCAGGTGCAGTCGACGTTCAATATCTCCTTCAGCACTGCCTTTATACTTAGCAATACGCATAACAATATCTTCGGCATTTTTTCCGTACCAGTTCAGACTTACTATACGGGCAAATTCTGACGCAAGAGAAACTCCACTAGCCAGCGTGAAATTATCCTGTTTTGACAATAAACCATCTACTGCCATTTCAGGGAGATTCCATTCTATTGCCAGCTTACCGCCCAGCTCTCTCATACCACAACCCAGGACTGTTTTAGCCGCTTCTTCATATGCTTGTTTCTTTACATAACATAACTCTTCAATTTTGGGCATAACGTCGCCCCCGTAACACCAGAGCATTAACTCGGTAATATTTTGCTGTAATGCAGCAAGTTGAGTTTCCTCAGTTTCAGTCACGTTTCTCTGTAGCGCCCAGTTTTTTGCTTGAAGAGCAGCATGGCATGCCTGCCCCATAACTCTTATATAACCTTCATTATTGTTTTCTGATAATTTCAAATCTTCAAGTAACGGGGTTTTATTTAAAAATTCCTGAAACGCCGATTGCCCCATATGGGATAAAGCGTTGCCCATAGTCGTTAACGGATTTTTACCTGATGACACCCTTTGAGTATTCACATATCGAAAAATACGTGAGCTAAAGCCCGCATCATAGACGATAGGGGTTGAATATTGAGTTATTGATAACTGAGCCTGCTTTATTAATCCTAGCACATCTGTTCTAGTACGCCGTAGTACAGGTAGCTGCTTATCTGATAAGAAAGCCCGCCATTGCGCAAGACCCTGCTGCATAATATTAAGTCCCGTGGGGTAGTTAAAAATATATCGTTATCTTGAATATCAACGTATTAAGTATATGCAATCTTACGACAATTGGCTGACATTTATCTTTAACTTATAAATTTTTACACCTCGCCTGCCTATGCTAGTATTGAAAAAAACCAATAGAGATACTCATTTTTAGTGACGACTTCACTGGCAACATTAATTCGACTGCGTGGCATTCAGAACAAGACCCGTAAAATATTTGAAGGGCTTAATGATATTCATTACAGGCTTCAGTACCATCATGATATGAGCCCTGCCGGCTGGTATCTGGGACAAGGTATCTTTTTCGAAAATTACTGGCTACATGAAGTTATCCAGGGCAATGATCAATATACCAGGGATAAATCATTATTTGTTGCCGACAACTGCCCATTACCCCAAAGAGGACCAAGACTACCGCCAATACCTGAACATATTGAGAAAATATCTGAACAACAGGATCAAAACGACCTGCTATTGCTGGAAAAAACAGCACCCCTTAGCCAACACCTCTTATTCAAAGATGAATACATCGAAAACTTAATTATTCACAACTACGCACTAAATTATGAATCAATTTATATCGTATTGAACCAGATTGCCCTTAAAAAGCATATTCGAAACAGAAAGAATCAACCTTACACTCCATCTGCCCAACTAAAACCGCAAGCACTACTTAAAAACATTACCCATATTAAAGCAGGCCATTATTCAGTGGGTGGTGAATGGCCATATGCTATTGATATTGAATTACCCAGCCATCAAACCCTGCTTGAAGATTTTTTTATAGCGAACACACCTGTAAGTAATGCCCAATACCTGCTTTTTATTGAAGACGGTGGTTACAACAATAAAAACTACTGGTGCAATTCTGGCTGGCAATGGCGAGAAAAAAATAACATTCAACACCCGGAATACTGGGCCAGAAATGAGCAGAACCAATGGTACAGCATAAACGCCAGCGGCCCGGTTGATCTTAATCCTAATGATGCTGTTTTCGGTATTAATCATTTTGAAGCTAATGCATTTGCCAACTGGGCTGGCGCACGCCTGCCCCATGAGCATGAATGGGAGACTGCAGCTCGCCTCGAGTTAATAAAAGGCACTACGGATGTGTGGGAATGGTGCAGCAATACACTGTATCCCTATCAGGGGTTCAAAGCTTTTCCTGACACAGATCGTAAACAGGCAGAATTTGATAACAAACATTTCGTATTAAAGGGCGCGAGCCACTACACGCGCCCAGAAATCAGACGCGCATCTTTTCGTAATCATTATCTAGCACACCAAAGGCATATTTTCGCGGGTCTTCGGCTAGTATTTGATTAAAATAAACGTAAACTGTCGACTTACTGAAAACTTACCCACGATTTAATTATGCACGTCCCTCACAGTTACATAGAAGAAAGCGTACACACCGCCCTCAATGAAGATATTGGTAGTGGTGATGTTACGGCAAAGCTTATTGCAGAAGATGATTTTAGTCTGGCCACGGTTATCAGTCGTGAAGCAGGCACTATCTGTGGCATCGACTGGTTTGAAGAAGTTTTTGCCCAGCTTGATTCCCAGGTTTTTATAGAGTGGGATGTTGAAGACGGCGACATTGTAGAGGCGGGGCAACAACTGTGCTCCCTTAGCGGCTCTACCCGCGCCCTGTTAACGGGAGAGCGCTGCGCATTAAATTTTTTACAAACTTTATCTGGCACTGCTACAAAAGCGGCTGAATATGCAGCAGCTGTAAAAAACACAAATGTAAAAGTACTCGATACCCGAAAAACTATTCCTGGTTTACGACTGGCTCAAAAATATGCAGCTAAATGCGGTGGCTGCCATAATCACCGGATTGGTTTATTTGATGCCATTTTAATTAAGGAAAATCATATTCTTGCTGCAGGTGGTATCGCAGAGGCGGTTGAGGCCGCACGCTTTCATAGCCCTGAACTTATGATAGAAGTTGAAGTTGAAAATCTGGATGAACTTCAACTTGCATTAGATGCAAATGTAGACCGAATTATGCTCGATAATTTTGATTTGGACCTGCTCGTGCAGGCCGTTAAAATTAATAATAACAAAACCGAACTTGAAGCATCTGGCAACGTCACACTTAAAACAATCGCTGGTATTGCTGATACCGGTGTTGACTATATTTCTACCGGCGCTGTAACCAAGGACGTAAAAGCACTAGATTTATCTATGCGTTTTTCATAAAAAACTTTGAAAGCATTTAAACCATTATTACTAAGCTGGAAGTTACTTCGCATTAGCCTGCACTTAATCTCGGGCTTAATTCTTACACTAATTTTTGTACGCAATGGCATACACAATTCAGGCACCGCTTCACGTTTATTTATTTGGTGGAACAACCGCTTATGCCATATCTTCAAAGCAAATATTTCAGTGCATGGGGATATGAACAAGCAAGCAACATTATATGTAATGAATCATATTTCATGGTTTGATATCCCTGTTTTGGCCGCCCAACAACCCTTACATTTTTTATCTAAGGCTGAAGTTAAGGGCTGGCCTTTAATAGGCTGGTTCACAGAAAGAGCCGGTACACTGTTTATTCAAAGAGGTGTAGCAGGTGCAGCAGAAAATTCTTTAAATGAAATTACCCGATGCCTGAAAAGCGGCGGCAGTGTTGTGGTTTTTCCAGAAGGGACCACTACTGATGGCTCAAGTTTGAGAAATTTTCACGGACGATTATTACAGGCTGCTATCAATGCACGGGTAAAAATACAGCCTGTTGCTTTACGTTACCCGTATAAAGACAGCATTAACCCACATGTACCCTACATAGACGAAATGACTTTTATGGATTCTGTGATGGGGCTTAGCAGATCGAAACCCTTAAATGTAGAGTTACATTTTTTACAGGCAATTGATTCACACTTAAAAGCTCCTGAAATAACAAATAAACAACTTGCTCAAATTTCAAAACAATCGATTGCTGACAAATTAAATATAAAACTATAAATTAAAAACCTTAGCCTTATTACTTTGCTCATTAACTCCTAAAATTAAGATTTTTTTAAGCCTTTAACCTCAACCGGGAAACAAAAAACAAAGCCACCGATGCTAAAACAATCGACGGACCGGCAGGCGTATCCCACTGCATTGATGCAAACACGCCCCCAAACACCGAAAGCAAACCAAACAATACTGCTGTTATAGCCATGGATTCAGGTGATGTTGCAAACCGTCTGGCACTTGCCGCCGGCACAATAAGTAATGCGGTAATTAAAATTATTCCGACAATTTTCATCGCGACTGCAACCAATACCGCCATCAACAGCATAAAAATCAAACGCACTCTATCTACCGCGATGCCTTCACTGCGAGCCAGCTCTTCATGAACTGCGACAGCTAATATCGACTGCCATAACCAGCTAATCAATGCTAACACTAGCAAACACACAGCACTTAGCCATATAAGGTAACTCCAGCTAACGGAAAGAATATCCCCAAACAGATAAGCCATCAGGTCAACTCGCTGCCCCTGGGATTGCATAATCGCTAATAGCACCAAACCTCCGGCCAGGGCTCCGTGAGATAAAATACCTAAAATAGCATCACTGGATAAATCTTTTTTAACCTGTAACTGTATTAATAAGTAACTCAAGACAATACCTATCAGCATGACCCCGATAAGTGGATTAATATCAAACATAATCGCCAGCGATGTTCCAAGCAAGGCGGAATGCGCCAGTGCGTCTCCGAAATACGCCATGCGCCTCCATACAACCACGCAGCCTAATGGACCAGAAACCAGCACGACCAGAAGGCCCGCCAATATCGCACGAACAATAAAATCATCAATGATCATGGTTACACCCTCCATGATGATCATGCTCAACGACATCGCCACTTAAGTCATGTGAATGGTTATGGTTGTGGGTATAAACTGCTATTCCGTCCAGCGAAGCCCCAAATAGCTTAAGATATTCCGGGTGCTGGCTTACCGCCTCCGGGTGCCCCGAACAACAAATATGCGTATTTAGACAAAGCACCTGATCAGTAGCTTCCATCACCAGATGTAAATCATGTGACACCATTAAAATACCGCAACCAAACTCATCACGGATAGTAGAAATCAGTTGGTAAAGCTGTTGCTGTCCATTGATATCAACCCCTTGGGCCGGTTCGTCCAGCACTAATAAGTCTGGTTTACGCAATAAAGCCCTGGCCAATAAAATACGCTGAAATTCACCACCTGATACCGATTGCAACGGCTGCTTCAACAAAGCGCGCACACCTAAAGTATTAACCATATGCGCTATATCATCTGCACTCACCTTATTACCCATTTGTAAAAAGCGTAAGACGCTCATAGGTAAGGCCCCATCAACATGTAATTTTTGTGGGACATAACCTATTACCAAATCGGTTTTTTTCTGTAACCGGCCCTGATCTGCTTTAATTAAACCCAGTAATACCCTGACCAGCGATGTTTTGCCTGAGCCATTGGGTCCAACCAATGTCAGTATTTCAGAGGGCTTTATACTCAAACTGACATTATCCAGGATCTGACGCTGGTTAATTTGCAGACCGATATTGTCTGCTTTCAATAAAAATGAACTCATCTAAGTTTTTGTCCAACTTATTTTCATATCTTAATCTTAATTGACCAATTATTTCTGACCTGTAAACTACCTGTCAGAAAACAACCTACAATAGCATAAATTGATGTTTGCCAGTTATATAACACACCGACTCATTAAGCTTACCGGCTTAATTCTGCTTTTATTTAGCATTACCGTTAATTCTTTTGCAAAGGATAACAATAGAGAACCGGTAAATATCTTAGTGAGTATCAAACCACTGCACTCTCTTATCAGCCACATAACTGACGGAGTTAATCAGAACAAGCTATTATTAACCCAACAACAGTCACCACACAATTTTCAGCTACTACCCTCACAGAAACGTTTAATTAACAATACGGATATCTTTTTTTATAACAATGACAATATAGAAAGCTTCGTTCCCGCATTAAAAAACACCACTAAAAACGTAGAGTTCATTGAACTTAGCAAAGTATCTGGCATTAACGCTTTACCCGTTCGCAGCTTTCACTCTCACCAGCACCATGAATCAAACTATATCGATGGGCATATCTGGTTATCAATTGAAAATGCTAAAATCATTGCCAAACATGTAAGCCAAATTTTAAGCAAAAGATCGCCTGAGCATGCTGAGTTATACAAAGAAAATTTAAAATCACTGTTATTAAAACTCAATACGCTCAAACAGGAAAACTTAAACCTTTTAAGCAAACACCAAGACAAAGCCTATCTGGTCTACCATGATGCATACCAGTACTTTGAAGTTGAAAACAATCTAAGTGGCGCTCACTTTGTTACAAGTGACCCGGAGCATGCGCCGGGCATAAAACGAATTACAGCGTTAAGAAAATTAATTGATACAGAGAACATTCAGTGTATTTTCTATGAGCCACCGAATATTCCCGCATTACTTTACACATTAACTGAAAAAAAATCAGTCACATTATCCGCAATTGACCCTGCTGGCTTAAACATTCCCATGGGCAAAAAGCACTACTTTCAACTGTTAAGGCAAACAGCCACTTCACTTGATAACTGCCTTAAGTAATAAGGACTTATAAATGCAAAAACGTGAAATAAGAACACTGGTAAATAACAGCTGCGTTCAACTTGAAAGAGCATCAAACAAACAAGCAAAAATTGAATATAAAGTACTGAATATAAGTCGCGGCGGCTTATGTTTTGAAAGTAAAACTGAAGAATTCCAACTTAATGAAGTTATTAAGTTAGATTTAATTATAGACAAACACTCTATTCATAAAGCGAATGGTCGTGTTTGTTACTGTAATAGTGATAATAACTCATCAGCATACGGCCTGAGTTTTCTGGATAAATTTATTGATTCAGACGTTCTTCGCAGCAACTTAACTTAAAAAACCACACAAAAATGCACAAAAAAAGCCCGCTCAATGAGCGGGCTTTTTACAGAATAAAAATAGCGGGACCAGTCCTTGTCCCTATGCATCAGCGTGGTTGCATTTTTAAAACTTGTATAAACAGTTCCAGTCAAACTTCCCGTTTAACTGTGAAAAACTCGATGCTACCAGAGCATCTATCAGTATGCTTTTAACATAACTGATTGAATAAAAAGAGCGATGCTAATCCATGCATCTAAGCATCAGCGTGGTTGCTTTATTAAATCTTAAAATCAATTCCGGTTGTAGCTCTGTAACTTTTCAAAGGTTATTAGCTAATAAGCTATTGCCTTAATGCCTGTATATGTTGCAGAGGTTATGCCAATAATTAAATATATATATTTTTCAATAAGTTACGTTTATTCGAAGTTTTGATGCGCATCTATCTATTGCATCTTGCAACGCATTTGCAAATTGCATGCTGCAAGTTGCAACATCTATGGGAGTTAATTTCATCATTTAATTAATATAAAGATATAGCATAGAGCTATCAAAACTCCATAAAGAAATGTGCTGTTTTGTTATTTACATACAACCTAACCGACGAGTGGTTGAGAAGGGGTAAGATAAACTGTTACTACTCCGTAGCGCTTTTGGTGGTATCAATAAGGGGACAGAGCGCAAAAAACGCGGTCTATCCCCGATGGAGATGCTTCTGAACAGGGCACAAAAAAGCCCGACCACAAGGTCAGGCTTTTCTGATAGAGCAATGCGAATATCAGCATTAGTCATTGTTCAGGTTGCCCCAGCAGTGCTGCAGATCAAGGCGGGAAATGTGAGCCTACACATGTAGGTGATCATTTCCCAACACAGAGCTGCGGTGCTGATGGGGTAAGCTGAGCAATGACTACATCATGCCACCCATTCCGCCCATTCCTCCACCCATGCCGCCCATGTCACCACCACCAGCTGCATCATCACTTGGAATATCTGTGACCATGCATTCAGTCGTAATTAACAGACCAGAAACAGATGCTGCATTTTGTAGTGCAGTACGTGCTACTTTAGTTGGGTCAAGAATACCCATTTCAATCATGTCACCAAATACATCAGTAGCGGCGTTGTAACCAAAGTTGCCTTTACCTTCTGCAACCTTGTTCATGATTACTGAAGCTTCTTCACCTGCATTTGAAACGATTTGACGTAAAGGCTCTTCCATTGCGCGTCTTGCAATTGCAATACCTACATCCTGGTCGTGGTTGTCACCTTTAAGACCGTCTATTGCAACACATGCACGAATCAGAGCAACACCACCACCTGGTACAACGCCTTCTTCAACCGCTGCGCGAGTCGCATGAAGTGCATCATCTACACGGTCTTTCTTCTCTTTCATTTCAACTTCAGTTGCCGCGCCTACTTTAATAACCGCAACACCGCCAGCCAGTTTCGCTTTACGCTCCTGAAGCTTTTCAACATCATAGTCAGAAGTCGCTTCTTTCATCTGTGAATCAATCTGACCAACACGTGCATTGATATCTTCTTTGCTACCACTGCCGTCAATAATAATCGTTAAGTCTTTAGTTACGGTTACTTTCTTAGCGGAACCCAGATCTTCTAATGTTGTTTTCTCTAAAGATAAGCCAACTTCTTCAGAAACAACCTGACCACCTGTTAGAACAGCTATGTCCTGCAGCATTGCTTTACGACGATCACCAAAACCAGGCGCTTTAACCGCAGCCACTTTAACAATACCGCGCATGCTGTTAACAACTAATGTTGCTAATGCTTCACCTTCAACATCTTCGGCGATAATTAATAATGGACGGCTTGCTTTAGCAACACCTTCCAGAATTTGCAGAAGATCGCGGATATTAGCAATTTTCTTGTCGAACAACAGGATGAAAGGGTTTTCTAAATCACATGTCATACTTTGCTGATCAGTTACAAAGTAAGGAGACAGGTAACCACGGTCAAACTGCATACCTTCAACAACATCTAATTCGTTATCTAAAGAAGTACCTTCTTCCACTGTGATAACACCATCAGTTGTTACTCGCTCCATTGCCTCTGCAATGATGTCGCCAACTGACTTATCTGAGTTTGCAGATATTGTTCCAACCTGTGCAATCGCACTATTGTCTTCACATGGCTTAGAGATATTTTTTAACTCTTCAACCGCAACGGTTACTGCTTTATCGATACCACGTTTTAGATCCATTGGGTTCATACCCGCTGAAACTGACTTCATGCCTTCACGTACAATAGCCTGAGCTAGAACGGTCGCCGTTGTAGTACCATCACCAGCCACATCATTAGTTTGAGAGGAAACCTCTTTCACCATTTGTGCGCCCATGTTTTCAAACTTATCTTCTAACTCTATTTCTCTGGCTACCGATACACCATCTTTTGTTACATGCGGTGCACCAAATGACTTATCCAGTAATACAT
>Ga0316205_10003516_pt1 | contig 14717 bp, 11 predicted proteins | sample 3monthpyrite_MG_FD_204941 | JGI IMG/M metagenome (GOLD analysis project Ga0316205, IMG submission 204941) | Microbial mat bacterial communities from mineral coupon in-situ incubated in ocean water Damariscotta River, Maine, United States -... | ecosystem: Environmental > Aquatic > Marine >... | reverse complement strand
AAGGTCGCCATAGGCAGCCCGGATGACATCCAGGCAGGTATTGATACATCAGGTAAAATTGAATTACGTGGTATTTATTTTGATCACGACAAATCAACTATAAAACCAAAATCCATAAATACCTTAAAAATAATCGCCCGTTATCTTTCTGCCAATAAAACCCGAAAGTTTTTCGTCGTCGGTCATACTGACAATACCGGGAATCTGAAACATAACATTACGCTTTCACACCAACGAGCAGATGCTGTTCTTAATGCGCTGGTCAATATGGGAATCAATCGCAATCAGCTTAGCGCAAAAGGCATAGGCCCTTTCTCACCAAACAGCCCAAATAAAACCGATGAAGGCAAGGCGCTTAACCGTCGGGTTGAACTCGTTCAGAACTAGGCCTGATATTTCCATAACAGAATGGTCATGAAATATCACGGATGGTATTTTTTATTTTATTTTTTCTTTGATTCCCACATGGCCAGTCGATGCCGCATGGATTTCTGTGACACCTGATCTTCAGGAATAGGCTGTATCAGTTTGTCATGAACCAGCAGACGATAAATATATTCGATCTTTTCATTTGCCGAGTCTGTAGCTTCAAATTCCACCACCCCTCGATCTTCACCATATTTTACACCCGCAGCAATTGCTTTCTTAACAAGTTCTTTTTCATTCTTCAGCTTTGTCATGATACCTCCGAAAAAAATGATCTGACGTTAGTTACTGCTTGCCGGACTATTATAATCTGGTTTGAAAAATCATATCCCAAACAGGTGATGTTACACCCATATTTTTCTGATGATTTTGATGATGACGTTGATGGTATTTTTGCATATAGCCCATATAACCACCAGTCCACTCAACATGATGAATCAAAAAATGGAAAAAGCCATAGAATATATAGCCTGAAAGAAAACCTGAGAAAAATGAAGCAACACCTGCCAGTAAGAAAAACTGGCTGAATATAATCGTGAGTACTATCGCAAGTACGCTCGCAAAGAAGAAAGGTAATGAGTCATAACCTTTTGGATTTTTATGATGCCCCCAGTGACCAACTACAAACGACCTCGTCAATTTTCGTGGTTTGCTATGAAAAAGTCTCGCATGAACAAGGTATTCAAAAAAAGTAAAAAAAATGAACCCTGCTAAAAAAGACTCAATAATTTTCAGCACAGAAAAGTCATGTTGACTCAGTGCAATTACCATCAGTAACACAATGGCAAAGGCATCCACACCAAACCCCAGCCAATAATTCCATCGTGTTCTACTTATTCTATCAATCAATCCCTGCATTCCCCAAACCCCAAAATACTTACTATCAGTAAGACATTCTATGCTATTTTACCGCAAAAGAACTTAGGAAATTCAATGCGCATCACAATACTGGGCTGATTTCCAAAAAAACATGGCGACTTCTATTCTGAGTACCCAGCACCCCCCTGAATAAAAAAAAGATAAATGAGTCTCATTCTCATATGCAATATAAAGATCAGAGGAAAACCTCATTATTTGGTGTAGTATATGAAGACTGATTTTCCACCCCTGTAAAAAATCACCAAGAGATAAAGGTATGAATAATAGTTATATAAAGACCCTTCTATGTAATAGTGTATTTACTGTTTCAGGAGTGTTCTTTTTATCTGCACTGGTCTTTGCAAAAGAAGATAACACCTCAAAACAAACCTTGCAGATGCAACATCATAAAATGAATAGTCACAACGGAAAGATGCACCATCAGCGTGGCCAAATGCATCATGGCTCAGGCCACCATGGTGGGCATGGAATGATTGCAAAGGACTCTGAAAAATTCCCGACCACAAGCTATAACGAATCAAAATCTAACCGCCCTGTCGAGAAGCCATTACAGCCTAAGGTAAAAGGCGACCCGGTTAAAGGGAAAGAGCTGGCCTATGCGAGCAACAAAGGGCGCTGCCTGTCTTGCCATATTCTGGAAGCTGATGGCGTTCAGGGCGGCAATGTCGGCCCGAACCTGAGTACTTACGGGAAATCGGGGCGAAACCAGGGCTATACTTTTCAGCAAATCTGGGATGCCAGAGCACATAACCCCAAAACGATAATGCCACCCTTTGGTACCAATGAAATTCTCACAAAACATGAAGTCGCACATATATTGGCATATATAAACACGCTTAAAATTTCCGTGAATGCCCCCATACGAGCACAACTTCAAAAACGTAACTATTATATCGCCGGTGAAGATTTTACCCTTGCCGATACATATATTGAACAAGGTAAAGCAGTTTTCCACAAAAGCGGCCGGAATGGTAAATCATGCGCATCATGTCATTCATCTACGAAAGGCAAAGGCCCCAACCTGAAGGGAATCGCAACGACCTATCCAAAATACAATCCTAAACTCAAGCAAGTTATAGGTTTAGAGCAACGAATCAATATATGCCAAAAAAAATACAAGCACAGTGAACCCTATCGACTGGGCAGCATGTCATCTAATGTGGTAATGGGTTACATAAAGTTCATGAGCCGCAGGATGCCCATTAACGTATCCATAAAAGGACCCGCCACTGCGGCGCTAAAACGGGGCAAGGCATCATTTTTCAAAAAAACAGGACAACTTAATATATCCTGTGCCGATTGCCATACTACACATGCTGATAAATGGCTTCGCGGACAACCACTCAGCGCAATCAAGCCAAAAGGTAAACACAGCTACACTGCCGCTACCTGGCCAAAACATTTTATTGCAGGACATGATCTTGGCTTAATCAGTCTCCGTCAACGCATCAGACACTGTCAGATAGTAACCAGAACCTACCCGCTGAAACTTCATGCACAAGAATATACCGATATGGAGTTATACCTAACGACGCTGGCAAATGGAAAACCAATGTTGGCACCAACTAAAAGCAAACTCAGGGGGAGTGATTAAGTGCATCATAAATAAAGGACAACCGCTGATTCAGTGATGCAATCAAGAAACCGGAGCAAGTTCATCAATTTTACACATCCTATTCTTTTAGGGCACGACGATCTGTAGTGATACTGACGCCATAGTAGCCTCTGATTACCTTTAAAGTTAAATGTATGGCCTGACCCCGTAATTACTTTTTGTCAGATTTTCTGATTGATACAAAATTCAGATATCCAAAATTGCACCAATTTGGGCACCAGGATGGCGCTAAATCAAAATAATGCATTATTTTGGTGCGCTTTAATTTAAGCCGAATCAGGCTTTTAACATAATCACGTCGATATCCTCTTGAACTACATAATAAAAATTATATTTTTTCTTGCTCTTAGCCTTATTACAAAATTGGTACGTAATCTGCTTAGTAAATGTAGTAGATACAATTAAATCACTTTAAAACTGCAAAAATACATTCAGCTTAATTCAACCAGTACTGAGTTATTTATGCGGGATACCATTAAAAACAGGCATAGATAGAGGGATAAGAAATGAACGCAAACGCATCACGTCAACAAGCAGTTGAAGACATAACCAGCAAATTGGCTCCAGTAGTTAAAAAAACAGAAGCGCTGGAAGACATCTGGGCGATAGATGTTTTTAATCTATCAAAAATGGAAAGCGTGCTTTCAAAAAGCGCATTCGAGAGTATTAAAAAGACAATACAAACCAATGAAGCTTTAGATGAAGAAGTAGCAGAAGAAGTCGCTATTGCAATGAAAGAATGGGCACTGGCTAAAGGTGTAAAATTCTTTTCACACATTTTTTACCCAATGACAAATGCGACAGCAGAAAAACATGATGCTTTCATCGTTACCGATTTTGATGGTGGAGCTATTTCCAAGTTTAATGGCAGCCTGTTAATTAAAGGTGAGCCTGATGGCTCATCTTTCCCAAATGGAGGTATCCGGGTCACTAATGCGGCACGTGGATACACTGCATGGGATCCGAGCAGCCCCGCATACGTTATGCAAACAGAAAATGGTGCTACCTTGATGATCCCATGTGTGTTTGCCTCATGGACAGGTGAAGCATTAGACAAAAAAATACCATTACTACGTTCTAACCAGGCAATGAATACAGCGGCACAAAAAGTCCTCTCCCTGATGGGTGAAACAGAAATTGCGCCATTAAACTCAAGCTGTGGTGCAGAACAGGAATATTTTCTGGTTGACGCAAAATTTGCAAATGCCCGACCTGACCTATTATTGGCTGGCCGTACTTTATTCGGCGCACCATCAGCAAAAGGTCAGGAATTTGATGATCATTACTTTGGTGCTATTCCCTCACGTGTTCAGGTGTATATGCAAGACGCAGAAGACCAATTGTATCGTCTGGGTATTCCCGCAAAAACTCACCATAATGAAGTTGCACCTGGCCAGTTTGAAATAGCACCCTATTTTGAAGCCGCCAATGTTGCAGCTGATCATCAACAGTTGTTGATGACGGTATTACAAAACACTGCGAAAGCTCACGGTTTCGTTTGTTTGATGCACGAGAAGCCTTTTGCCGGTATCAATGGATCAGGTAAACATGTGAACTGGTCAGTGGGTAATGCAACTCAAGGTAACTTACTTGACCCGGGTGATACACCTGAAGAAAACCTTAACTTCTTATTATTCTGTGGTGCCGTTATACGTGGCGTGCATAAGTATGGCCCATTACTCCGAGCGGTTATCGCCTCAGCCAGTAATGACCATCGATTAGGAGCGAATGAAGCACCACCGGCTATTCTTTCTGTCTATTTGGGTAACCAGTTAGAAAAAGTCTTTGAAGATATAGAAGCGGGTAAATTAGCACCAACAGATAATGGCGGTGTAATGGATTTAGGTTTATCTCAAATCCTCAAGTTTAAGCGTGACTCAGGCGATAGAAACCGAACATCCCCATTTGCATTTACAGGTAATCGCTTTGAATTTCGTGCTGTTGGCTCATCCCAATCTGTGGCAGGTCCATTAGTGGCGATGAACACTATGCTTGCGGACTCACTAGACTGGATTGCAGAAAAACTCGAAGCTGAATTAAAAGCAGGTGTTGATAAAACAGTAGCTGTAATCGCAGTATTGAAAGAACTAATGTCACTGCATGGTAGTGCTGTTTTCGGTGGCGATGGTTATTCTGCTGAATGGCATGAAATGGCGGTTAAAGAACGCGGCCTTAAAAATCTGCCTACTACTGCAGATGCACTTCCGTACTTACAAGATGAATCTATCATAGAACTATTTAAATCGAGCGGTGTATTAACGCCTGTCGAATTAGAAAGTCGCTATGAAATTTATGCTGAGCAATATCTCTTATCAATAGAAGTAGAAGCCAAGCTCGTTGTTAATATGGCAAAAACACTAATTTACCCGGCTGCAGTCAGTTATCTTGGGCAATTAGCAGAAGCGGGTACCGGTATGGAGAAACTGGGAATCAGTCTGGATAATGCGACAGCCAAGATAGTTGCAGCTGAAACCAATGCAATGATGGACGCTGTTACTGAGCTTAGCGAAGCAATGGAAAAAGACAGCTTTAGCTCAACTAATGAACACATGCAATATGCTGCGGGAACCATTCGTAGCCTGATGGATAAAGTTCGTGTACACGCAGATACATTGGAATCTGAAGTGTCTGATGTTTTATGGCCGCTGCCTAAATATCAGGAAATGCTGTTCATGAAATAAGCATAAAGTCGGATCAGAGAGCAATTTTTATGCTACTAGCACCTATTGCTCTCTGATCAACTGCGACCATCGCGCAGTGTCTGTATCGGAGGCAGCGCCAATACACTGCGTGTACCCAGCAAACCCGCGATGACGACGATAACCGTACCTGAAACAATACCGATTAATACCACGCCAGGATCAAAACTATATTCAAATTTAAAAACTGTTTCAGCCAGCAACCAGGCCAGCGAAGTGGCAGAAAGCCCCGCAAGCAAACCTGACAACGCACCCAGCAAGCTGAATTCAGCAAACAAACCCAGCATGAGTGTTTTTCTACTCGCGCCCAAGGTACGTAACACCGCGTTTTCAAATCGCCTTTCATCCTGATTGGATTGAATCGCTGCATACAATACGGCCAGCCCTGCCATTAATGTAAACAAAAATATAAATTCGACCGCTAAGGAAACGCGATCCATGATTTCTCGCACACGCTGCATAATGACATCGACATCAATCAGTGTAACGTTCGGGAATTCAGCGACCAGTTGCCCGAGTTGTTGACGCTGCGCTGAATCAAGATAAACACTGGTAACCCAGTTTGCAGGATATTGCTCCAAAACACCCGGAGGCACCACGGTAAAAAAATTAATATTGAACGTATCCCAGTCAATATTACGTAGATTACTTAAGGTAAAGTCGATAACAGTGCCATTAACATCAAAAGAAACGACATCATTTAACTGTAGCCCCAATGTTCTCGACAATTTTGATTCCAGCGATAAAAGCGGTTTACCAAAGTCCTCTTTGCTCCACCATCTTCCGGAAGCCAGAGTGTTATCGACCTGCATATTTTCAGCCCAGGAAAGATTGAACTCACGCGTAATCATGTGTTTCGCACGTTCATTGTTATAATCAGACGTTCGGACCGGCTTACCATTCACCTTCACCAGTCGGGCTCGCACCATTGGATACAACCTGGTATTGGCCACGCCTCTCTGTTTAAAATAAGCACTGACAGCATCAACCTGATCGGGTTGCACGTTGATCACAAAATGATTGGGGGCATCTGGCGGCAAACTGCGTTGCCAGTTATCTATCAGATCGGAGCGAACTGTAGACAACAACAGCAACACCATAATCCCCAGACCAAATGCCACGATTTGTACGACACTGCTCGCAGGCCGCCTCGAAATATTCGCAAGCCCGAAGCGCCAGGCAACACCGACTCGTCCACGCAGACGATTCAGTAAGCGAATTAAAAGGTAAGCGGAAAATGCCAGTAACATTAGCGTTACCATAATTCCACCAAGTACTGTGCCAACGAGTTTCAAATCACCTATCTGCCAGTACAGCAACAACGACATACAGATGAACACGGCCAGATAAACAAACCATGCGCTTACCGTACGGATGGCGACATCTCTTCGCAAAACACGTAACGGTGGAACACGACGCAGAGATAATAGTGGCGGCAATGCAAAACCTGTCAACATCACGATGCCTGTCGCATATCCCAGTAACAAAGCTTTAAATGAGGGTGGAGGTAACTTTGCGATGAGCAGTTGATCGAGTATTTCGGTAATAACAAACTGTGTAAACACACCGAACAAACACCCTATTGTGCTGGCTAACAAAGCGAGCCATAACATTTCCATGGCAAATAAGCGGATGATGGTCTTCTGTGAGGCTCCGAGGCAACGCAACATCGCACTGGTATCAAGATGCCGACTGGCAAAACGGTAAGCAACTGTTGCCACTGCAACACCGGCAAGTAACACACTGATCAAAGCAGCCAGGCCAAGAAACTGCCGAGCCCGTTCAAGCGCCGTATTCAACTCCGGACGACCCTCCTCAACGGTCAGTATGCTTTCTCCCTGACGAAGATTGTTACTGACAGTCTGCTTATACTTCTCGATATCCTGCGGCAGCCCTGAAATCAACACACGGTACTTCACCAGTGCACCAACACCGATCAGGCCGGTTGCATCGACATCCGTGTGGTTCATCAATACACGTGGCGCAACACTAAACAAATCTCCTCCACGGTCAGGTTCAAAACGCAGCACCTTACGAAGTGTAAACGTCGAAGAACCGAGCGTGATAGTGTCACCTATTTCAAGCTTGAGTAATTGCAGCAAACGTGATTCGACCCAGACATCACCAGGTGAAGGAATTTCGATCGTTGCTTCATCAGCACCGAATGGCGTATCACTGACGCGCAGCACACCGCGCAATGGGTATGCCTCTGAAACAGCCTTGACTTCGACCAGTTGCGGCTTGTTATTACCAAGTGCTACGCTGCGAAACTGCTGTATTGTCGCAACCTTGAAATCATAGCCACGCACATCTTCGATGTAGTTGTTCACCGTGGGTCTGGAGGATGTAATCACCAGGTCTGCACCGATCAGCTCTGCAGATTGTAATTTGAGACCGCGCTCTATCCTGTCGGTAAAAAATCCGACAGCGGTAATACTGGTAACAGCAATCACCAGACCAATAGCGAGTATAGTGAGCTCACCACCACGCCAGTCACGCCACAGCATACGCCATGAGTTTTGCCATAAAAAAACGAAACCTTTGTCAGGCCTGACTTCACTCATGAGATGTATCTGCAATGTCCGACGTAAAGTCATTGGCAACCAGTTGCCCCATATCGAGGCGCAAACGTTGCTCGCATAACTGCGAAAGCTGAACATCGTGTGTTGCCATGATCAATGTTGTACCCTGTTCCGCATTGAGTTTAAATAATAGATCGATGATACGTTTTCCGGTTTCGCTATCAAGATTGCCGGTTGGCTCATCAGCAAACAGGCAACGAGGCTGCGTGGAAAAGGCACGAGCGATGGCGCAGCGCTGCTGCTCACCACCTGAGAGTTGATTCGGATAATGATGAACACGCTCACCAAGACCAACCCTGTTAAGCAACTCTTCTGCCGTCTTGCGCGGATGCGGTGCCTGTGCAAGTTCGAGTGGCAGCATGACATTCTCGAGTGCCGTGAGACCAAATAACAACTGAAAATTCTGGAATACAAATCCGACCATTTCAGCGCGTAACGCTGCCCTACCGTCTTCATCAAAGTCATTGAGATTGTGATTATCGATAATAACCTCACCATGAGTAGGCGTATCCAGCCCCGCAAGCAAGCCTAAAAGCGTGGTTTTACCCGAACCGGAAGCACCGAGAATAGCCACTGAGGTACCCGCATCAAGCGTAAAGTTGATATCATTCAGTAATGTCAGAATACCCTCGCGGGTTGACACTTGCTTGCCCAGATTACGGGCTTCTATAAATACACTTGGTGTACCAGTTAACATGATGATAAAACGCCTCCAATTCTTTTTAGCCGTTTTTTGCTGTGCTTCATTATTCAGTAACCCTACTGCATTCGCCACAAATAAAAAACCTGCCAGCATTCTGGTTTTGGGTGATAGCTTAAGCAGTGCTTATGGTATCGATAGTGATCAAGGCTGGGTAGCACTGCTACAACATCAACTAACCCAGGGCGGTTATAAATACCGGGTGATCAACGCAAGCGTCAGTGGAGACACCACACGTACCGGTCTAAGCAGAATCGAAACAGCATTGCGCAACCATAAACCTGAAATCGTGATCGTTGCACTCGGCGGCAATGATGGATTACGCGGCCTCGCTTTTTCTGAAATCGAAAACAGCCTGGCCAATATTATCGAACGCTGCCAGCAAAGCAATGCCAGGGTGCTACTTATTGGTGTTCGCTTACCCCCCAATTATGGCCCGGTTTACACACAAAAGTTTGCCGCCCTGTATCAAAATCTTGCTCAACGTTTCGATATACCATTGGTTCCCAAAATACTAAATCAGGTAGCAGATAAGTCTGTGTTGATGCAGCAAGACGGTATGCATCCAACAGCAGAAGCACAACCACAAATAATGCGGAATGTGTGGCCAGGTTTAAAGCCATTACTAAAAAAATGGCCATGAATCGATAAATGCTGACTTAATAACAATCACGCGCATGTAAAAAAGTGTGTGATTTCTTTGTTATTTAATTCTATTTATCAATTAGTATTTCAGTTTTGAGTAAAACACTTCACTCTCCGCTTTGAGCCGATAATCCTTCTGTCATTCATAATTTATTAACACTTAGTAAATGACAGGATCAGGTCTTTGATTATTAATCATCATGTAAATGGTAAGACCTGACCCTGTTTCTTCCTGTTTCTTCAGGCTACCTTTTGCTTTCCACAGACACGATTGGCAGGTACTGCAATGTCCATCAATTTCGGGTCATCGAGTTCAAGCCCGTTCATCAGGTCGATATAGGCCTGCTTGTCACTGACTTGCAAACGTGGATTATAGTGTTTTTCTTCACCGATAGTGCTTACCGTCATACCGTTGTAGTCATGCGCGGGGTACACCAGCGTATGTTCAGGTAGTGTCAGTAGTTTACCAAACAAGCTATCATACTGGGCGGCAGGATCACCGTTTTGAAAATCAGTACGTCCGGTCCCGCGGATTAACAACGTGTCGCCGGTCAATACACGATCCGGCAACAGAAAACTATATGAATCATCCGTGTGCCCCGGTGTGTAAAGAATATCGAGACTCAGATTGTCTACACAAAGTTTCTCACCTTCGTTGAAATGTACCGAAACACATTCTGCATTGGTCATTGCACCCATCGCACTGGCGCAACCGGTCTTGTCGCGTAACGCCCCCAATGCAGTGATATGGTCGGCATGTATATGGGTATCCACAGCCAAGACCAGTTTCAGATCCAGCTCTTCGACAAGACGCACATACTGATCGGCATTTTCCAGAACCGGATCAATAAGCAAGGCTTCGCCTCCAGGACGTTCAGCCAGCAAGTACGTATACGTGTGTGAAGTATGATCAAATAATTGACGAAATATCATAATGTTTTCTCCTCTAATTTATCAAATACTCAGGCATTAGCCTGTTCAGCACAGTCATTGCCACGATTCCACGGCATGTGTGCCATAAGTTTTGCCATGCCACACCAGTTGGTGGTTCCGGCTACGATTAATCCTGTGCCAATCAAAGCGCCGATCGCAAAAAATAATTCATGCACACTAAAGCCGAGCCATACCTTCATGACCAGCAAGGCACCGATTGCAATCTGGACCTGTCGTTCCAGTGAAATTGAATTTCCGCAACGCCGCATTGGTAACCCGGCCTGCTTCCAGCCCTGTGTACCACCTTCAACAAGCGTCAGGTTGTCAAAGCCCGCCTGCTGCAGGTGTTCGACTGCTTTTTGCGCACGAGGTCCCGCCTCACATGTGACATACAAGGTTTCCTCGCGACCGAGGCCTGCTCGATTGAAGCGTTGCCGCACGGCTTCAGCAGAGAGTTCTTCGATGGGAATCAGCTGCGCCCCGGGAATATGTCCGGCACGATACTCTGCGATCGAACGTACATCGAGAAGCTGGTCTGCACTGTCCTTATCAAACATCTCATGCAGATGTTGAGGTGTAATAGTTGCTACTTGCCTGATCATATCTCGCTCCTGAATAAAAATTGCGTTGGTTCTAACCTGTTACGCCAATACTATAGTATTTTACTAAGGAATATAAAATTCGAATTATATATAAATATTCATCGTAATAATCGATGTATTCTTGATACATAGAAAACACTCAAATCACATATAACCAATTGATTATACTATATATAATAGGTTTCTTGCTGTGAGATATGATTATTTACAACTATCGTTTGTCACCAAACCCTTTTATTTTTCTGTCTCCAAGCAGTCGCCTGACAACAACGAAGAAGATAGGGACAAATAAAATCCCGAGTGCTGTGGCACCAAACATCCCGCCCATGACTCCCGTACCAATGGCCTGACGACTGTTCGCGCCTGCACCGCTGGAGATAACCAGTGGCAGTACACCTAACATGAATGCGATCGAAGTCATAAGAATAGGTCGAAGACGCATACGGCAGGCTTCCAGTGTGGCATCCAGTAAATCGCGACCCTCTTTATGCAGGGTATTCGCAAAGCCAATAATGAGGATCGCATTTTTAGCCGAAAGACCAATCACTGCGATCATCCCCACTTTGAAGTAGACATCATTTTCCAGACCACGTAACCAGGTGAAACTTACTGCACCCAGCACACCCAGCGGTACCACCAGCATTACCGCTAACGGCACAGACCAGCTTTCATAAAGTGCGGCGAGAACCAGGAATACCACGAGCAAAGATATCACGAATAAAACAGGCGCCTGTTCGCCAGATAAAATTTCCTGAAACGATTGTCCCGACCACTCGAACCCTATTCCTTTAGGTAACGATGTTTTTACAATTTTTTCCATTGCCGCCATGGACTCACCCGAGCTATGCCCCGGAGCCGCCGCACCATTGATCTGAATAGCTTCGAAACCGTTGTAGTGATCTACTGCCGGTGGTGCCATCGCCCAGCTTGCGGTAACGACACTGCTTAACGGCACCATGTTTTTGAAACCATCTTTACTGCCTGTAAGATAATAACGACTCAAGTCATCCGGTTGACTACGGAAAGGAGCATCCGCCTGCAGCAGTACCTTGAGTACACGACTTTGATAATTAAAATCATTGGCGTAGACCGGTGCCATCATCAAATGCAGGGTATCGTAAATATCGTTCAGCGATAGCCCCATAGATTTCGCTTTCAACCGATCAACTTTCAGCTGCACTTCAGGCGCATCTTCCAGCTGATTAGGTCGCACACCGGCTAGTACCGGATTTTTACCGGCATCACCCAGCAGAATATTGCGCGCCTTTAACAACTGATCACGGCCCAGACCTGCACGATCTTCGAGTCGGAAATCGAAACCACCAAAGCGGCCAAGACCCCGAATCGTCGGCATGTTGACGACGAAAATACGTGCGCCCTTGATGCTTTGCAGTGCACCGTTGGCCCAGCGAATAAAGCCTTTAACGTGCTCTTCAGGTTTACTGCGCTCATCCCAGTTCTTGAGACGAATGAAACCGAGGCCAACATTTTCACCCTGACCGACAAAGCTGAAACCTGCAACATCCAGTACCTTGTCAACCGCCGGGTTTTTCTGAATGATGTTCTCCATTTCACGCAGGACCTCACCAGTGCGTGCGATGTTGGCACCGGGTGGGAGCTGGACCAGAACCAGAGCATAGCCCTGATCTTCTTCCGGTATAAAGCTGCTGGGCAAGCGGCTGAAGATCAAAATGGCAAGACCGACCAGGAGCACAAAGGCCATCATCCAGCGAGGCGTGTGATGAATCGCCTGCCCCACTCTGCGCAGGTAGGCGTTGCTGAAATTCAGGTAAAAACGATTGAAACCCCGCAGGAAAGCATTGGGTTCACCATGCACCGGTTTGAGTAAACTCGCGCATAGTGCAGGAGTAAAACTGAGTGCCATTACGGCTGAAATAAACATCGAGATCGCGATGGTCAGCGAAAACTGGCGATAGATAACACCCACACTACCTCCGACCATGGCCATCGGAATAAAAACCGCTGCAAGCACCGAAGTCATCGCCACTACCGCACCGGAGATTTGATCCATCGCCTTACGTGTCGCTTCTTTTGGTGACAGGCCTTCTTCGGTCATGATGCGTTCTACGTTCTCTACCACCACGATAGCATCATCCACCACCAGGCCAATCGCCAGTACCAGAGCGAACAGGCTGAGTACATTAATCGAAAAACCGGCTAAATACATGCCAGCAAACGCACTGGTCAATGCAATCGGTACCACCAGTGTCGGGATCAACGTTGCGCGCAGATTTTGCAGGAACAGCAGCATGACAAGAAAGACCAGCACCACGGCTTCAAATAGCGTATAGATCACTTCCTTAATGGAAATACTGACAAAAGTGGTGCTGTCATAAGGGGTAAACCAGCTGACTTTGGCAGGAAAATACTGCGCAAGATCATCCATTTTGGCGCGTACTTTTTCCGCCACATCCAGCGCGTTTGCATTGGGTGCCAGCAGAATAGCTAGCCCCGCGATCGGTTCACCATTCACATGTACGTCATGACCATAAGATTCCGCACCTAGTGCGATACGGGCAACATCCCTGAGGTGAATCGCAGCGCCATCGGCTCTGGAACGCAGAATAATATTTGCAAACTGCTCAGGACTATTAAAGCGACTGGCAGCGGTAACACTTGCAGTGAACCCCTGTCCGCTCAGTGCTGGTTCAGCGCCGATATTACCCACAGCCACTTGTACATTTTGTTCCCGCACTGCAGCCAATACCTGCGTCGCATTCAAGCCATAACCGTGTAATTTGTCAGGGTCGAGCCAGATGCGCATCGCATAGGCCGAACCAAACAAGTTAGCGCTACCCACACCGGGCACGCGCTGTATTGAGTCCATTACCTGGGAGGCAATAATATTATTCAGATCATAGGTATCAAGAGAGGGATCGGTGGACTTCAGTGCCACGACCATAAGGAAATCGTTATTCGCCTTGGCAACAGTAATGCCGTTGCGCACCACGTCCTGCGGTAAACGTGATTCTGCAGCGTTAACCCGATTTTGTATTTGCACTGCGGCAATATCCGGATCAGTGCCCGTGTTTAAGGTCAGCGTAATTTGCACCGAACCGTTAGCGCGCGAAGTAGATTCGAAATACAGCAGATTATCGATACCGGTGAGTTGCTGTTCGATAACCGAGGTCACGGTTTTTTCCAGTACTTTCGCGCTGGCGCCTGGATATTTGGCGCTAATGCTAATCTGTGGTGGAGCAATAGAAGGATAAGCGGATACCGGCAATTTGAAAATTGCGGCACTACCCGCCAGGGTAATCAGAATGGCGATTACCCAGGCAAAGACAGGACGATCAATAAAGAAACGTGACACAGTTTATTCCTCAGTGCCCGGCGGTGCGCTTGGTGACTGGTGGCCTATCAGGATTCGCAGGTGATGCAGTAATGACAGTGGCCATACCACCTGGCCGTACTTTCTGCAGCCCGCTTACAATCACCTGATCACCCTCTGCAAGATCACCGGTAACAATCCAGTCAGTCTGAGTCATACTCTGGGTTACTACCCGTTTTTGTTTAACCTTACCATCAGCAGAGACCACCAAAACATAGGCGCCGCTTTTATCACGTAACACCGTTGCCTGTGGTAGCAAAAAAGCGTTATCAATATATCGCTGC
>Ga0316205_10003515_pt1 | contig 14722 bp, 10 predicted proteins | sample 3monthpyrite_MG_FD_204941 | JGI IMG/M metagenome (GOLD analysis project Ga0316205, IMG submission 204941) | Microbial mat bacterial communities from mineral coupon in-situ incubated in ocean water Damariscotta River, Maine, United States -... | ecosystem: Environmental > Aquatic > Marine >... | reverse complement strand
GATGGGGCAGGATATTCAACGGGCACAATTCAGCGCTACCTTTGGCTCAACAACCCCGAAACGCGCCTTCTGCTCGGCCCCTGGGATCATGGCGCGCGCGGCAACGTCAGCCCGTGGCGTGCTTCAACTGACGAGCCACAGCAACCCATTGTTGGTGCCGCTGCTTTGCGGTTCTTTGATAAACACCTCAGAAGCATGGACACGACCATCGAAAATGAATTGCCTGTCCACTATTTCACCATGGGCGAGGAAAAATGGAAGGCCGCTCAAAGCTGGCCACCGCAGGCAGAAGAGCGCTCGTTTTTTGCTGGCGAACAAAACACACTGACCGTTTCTTCATCAGACAATTCCGATGGTGCAGACATCTATCAGGCCGATTACGCATCAGGCACCGGCAGCCATTCACGCTACGACCGCCTCTATATCGCCAATGTAGAAACCTACTACGATGACTGGGACGGTCGCGAAGACATGATGCTGTCCTATACGGGCGAAACCCTTGCCGAAGATACAGAAATGACAGGGCACCCCTGGGCAGAACTGCATTTCTCCTGCTCGGAAAAAGATTGTACATTTTTTGTCTATATCTCGGACATCACACCGGAAGGAAAGTCCCTTTATGTCACGGAAGGAATCTTCCGCGCCTTGCACCGCAAACCGGGCCCGAACCCGACGGACATTCCGCCGACTGGACCGACCCATACGTTCAATAAAGCGGATGCAGAATTACTAACACCGGGCGAACCGGGCGAGGTCGCGTTCGAACTGTTGCCAACATCCTATATGTTCCGCACAGGGCATCGCATCCGTATCTCGATAGCGGCGTCGGATTCTGATCACTACACCAGAATCCCCGATGGCCGCCCGCCAGAGATCACGCTTTTCCGAAATAAAGAAAAAGCATCGCGGTTTGTGTTGCCTATTATTAATCCTGCATGATCACGGATCACGCGATGCCAACCCTTCCCGCCAATTCAGAACCCCATCGCATCTTAAGCGATGTGTTTGGTTATTCTGAATTCCGACCCGGCCAGGAAGAGGTCATTGCGACCATTCTTGATGGCATTAGTGTGCTTACCGTCATGCCGACCGGATCCGGGAAATCGTTATGTTTTCAAATTCCCGCTCTGACAAAAGGCGGCTTGACCATTGTTGTCTCGCCGCTGGTGGCGCTGATGGAAGATCAGGTCGCCGCACTCAAACTTGATGGCGTTGCTGCCGAAACCATCAATTCATCACGCGACCGCGACGCCAACGTAGCGGCGTGGCGGCGGGTGGCGGCAGGCGAAGTTCGCCTGCTCTATATCGCGCCCGAACGCCTGATGACGGATCGCATGCTGGACGCCCTGGGGCGCCAGCCCATTGTGCAGATCGCCATTGATGAAGCCCATTGCATTTCCCGCTGGGGACCATCCTTCCGGCCTGATTATGAAGCCATGTCGCGCCTGTCGGATATGTTCCCAAGTGTCCCCATATCGGCATTCACCGCTACCGCCGATGCGGCAACGCGGGAAGATATTTCAGAAAAACTCTTTAACCGTCAGGGACGCATCTTCGTTAACGGGTTTGATCGCCCCAATATCCGCCTTGCCGTGGAAACGCGGTTCGACTGGAAGCAGCAGCTTCTGGGTTTTGTCAAAGCCCGGCCAGGCGAATGCGGCATTGTGTACTGCCTGTCTCGCAAGAAAACAGAAGCGACGGCGGAGTTGCTGGTCAAGAACGGGCTTCGCGCCCTGCCCTATCATGCGGGTCTGGACAGCACCACACGGGCGGCCAATCAGGACGTCTTCATGAATGAAGCGGGTGTCATCATTGTCGCCACAATTGCTTTCGGTATGGGCATCAACAAACCCGATGTGCGTTACGTTTTTCATGCCAACCTGCCCGGCAACATGGAAGCCTATTATCAGGAACTGGGCCGGGCCGGACGCGATGGCAAGCCCGCCGATGCTTTCATGCTTTACGGTCTGGATGACATTCGCCAGCGCCGCATCTTCATTGAAGACGACGACGGGGATGTTGAGCACAAGCGGCGTGAACACAAACGCCTTGATGCCCTGATTGCCTATTGTGAAACGCCTGAATGCCGACGCCGCGCACTTTTGTCCTATTTCGGCGAAAACCCTGAACCCTGCGGCAATTGTGATATCTGCCTTGATCCGCCGGAAATGGAAGACGGTAACGTTCACGCGTATAACGTCCTGAGCACGGTTCAGCAAACGGGCCAGCGGTTCGGGGCCGCCCACATCATTGACGTGTTGCGTGGCTCCGAGACTGAGAAGATAATAACCCTTGGTCATCATCGTCTTGCCACTCATGGATCGGGGAAGACGGAAGACAAGGAAACCTGGCGGTCCATTTTACGCCAGCTGGTCGCGAGTGGGTATCTGCGCCTCGACATCACCGGGTTTGGTGGTCTCAGCTTGACCGACAACGGCCATTCCCTTTTGAACGGTGGCGGAACTTTCCGTTTTCGCCGTGATGCCGCGCGAAAGAAAAGCGCCACCCAACGAACAACACGCAAGGCCATTAGTGCTGATTTGTCCTCGGCAGATGAAGACCTGTTTAGCGCCCTTAAGGACCTCCGGATGGAATTCGCTCGTGAACGCGGCGTGCCAGCCTATGTAATCTTTGGTGACAAGTCACTGGTTGATATGGCACGCAACAAACCGACGACAGAAGCCGAATTTGCCGAGGTCTTTGGCGTCGGCGCGGCCAAGCTCAGGGACTTTTCGCGCCCCTTCATGGTCCTGATAGGCGAATATACAGGATCGACCGTTGATCCGACCTGATCCTCAACTCCAGACCACCAACACCCGGGTTCTACATGGGCTCGGACTGATACTTTCCGGGGCGGCGACCGGGAAGTACGAAAAGCTGGTGTTTTAGGCGGAATTTTTACAGAAACCAGTCGGCTACAGAACACTTTGTTTCCTCACGAATTATTCGGCTTGCGGTCAGCTTTTGTTTAAGTCATAAGCGGATTTGGCCACGCTAGGGATGGTCGGGGGTGTGCAAATGCTCAAGGTTGTTTCCAGTTGCTGGGCGTTATTTCTTGGACTGGCTCTGATTATGCTGGGCAATGGACTGCAAGGTTCGTTGCTGGGTATTCGCGCGTCGATGGAAGGGTTTTCCATTTCAGTGACCGGCCTTGTCATGTCGGGTTACTTCATCGGCTTGATTGCAGGCGCAACGATCGTCCCAAAGATTGTCAGCCGTGTCGGCCATATCAGAAGCTTCGGCGCCCTCGCCTCACTGGCATCCACGTCAATTCTGGTTCATATCGTTTTTGTTGATCCCTGGGTCTGGTTGTCGATGCGGATTGCCACCGGGTTTGCTTTTGCTGGTCTTTATATCGTTGCCGAAAGCTGGTTAAACGATTCGGCGACGAATGAAACGCGCGGGCAACTCCTCAGTTTTTACATGTTGATCCTGCTTGGTGGTATGGCCGGTGGACAGTTCATGCTCAACATTGCCGACCCGGAAAGTTTTGTGCTGTTTGTTCTGATTTCCGTGCTGGTTAGTGTTGCGGTTATCCCGATTTTGATCTCCGTCAGCCCGGCTCCTGCATTTGAAACATCTGAGTCCGTTGGCATTTTCCGATTATTTCAGGTATCGCCACTGGGCGTTTTCGGACTGTTTTCTTCAGGCATTGCCATGGGTGCGATTTTTGGGGTGGGGGCAGTTTACGCCACAAGTGTCGGGTTGAGCGTTAAGGAAGTATCATTCTTTATGGCAAGCCTGATTATTGGCGGGTTTATTATGCAATACCCGCTCGGATGGCTATCCGACAGGTTGGGAAGGCGCAAAATTATCATTCTCAGCTGCCTGCTTGGCGCTTCCATTTCTTTCATTACATCAACACTGTCGATTAATGGCTGGCATCTTTATATGGCAATTGGTCTGATAGGCGGCTTTAGCATGCCGCTCTACTCTCTGTTTGTGGCTCACACCAATGATTACCTGAGCCCGAGCCAAATGGTCGCGGCCAGTGGCACAATGGTTTTGGCCAATGGCATTGGCGCAGCCCTTGGATCACCGATCACGGCTTTTGCCATGGACACTGTTGGTCCACACGGTTTTTTCCTGGCTAATGGAATATCGCTTTCAATGATTTGCCTGTTCGCGCTCTGGCGGTCTACCCAGCGTGAAGCTGTTGCCCGCGAAGATCAGGGCGATTTTGTTGCAATGGCCCCCTCACCTCTTAGTGCCGTGATCAATCCGGATCTCGAACTTGAAGAGATTGAGGCCGCAACAGACGTTGATCGCGAAGCCGTATATGAAAGCTTCGATGAACTGGTCGAGGACCTGGGTTCTACCGAGGAAACTCATTAACTGCCTGTGGCGAAAACGGGATACCGAGTGTCGCACACCACCAAGCGGCCAGCCTTCTAAACCCATACGAAAACTATTGAAATTTGAGGCTATAATGAGCTTCGGACGCTCGACCCTTTTGAGGATCAAACATCATGAAAACTCAGGCCCGTGTAGTCGTTGTCGGCGGTAGCGTTGCTGGCTAGGGAAAATCGCGAAACACCAAGCCGCGGTTCCGTGAAGAAATTACCGAACTGGTAAAAAAACAGGTCCCCCGCCAGCGGACCAGCACATGAAGGAGATTAAGTCATGTCAGAATTCCACAAAAAAGCGGATGTCGTGATCATCGGGCTCGGGGGCATCGTCGGGGCATCGGTCGTGCATCACCTCATTGAGCGGGGCTGGGACAACATCATCGGCATCGACAAGTCAGGCATCCCGACCGATATCGGCTCTACCGGACATGCGTCGGACTTTTGCTTCATGACCGCACATGATCAGATGACGATCTTCACAACAAAATACTCCATCGACTTCTTCGAAAAGCGTGGTCGATATTCACGGATCGGCGGCATTGAGGTCGCCCGGAAAGGCGACGACGAACGCATGCGCGAGTTGGAGCGCCGGGTCAGTTCCGGCCGTGCCTTCGGCAGCCGCGTCTCGCTGATCACGCCCAAAGAGGTGAAGGAACGGATGCCGCTGGTCGAAGAAGACATGATCCAGGGCGCACTGTGGGACCCGGATGCCGGCCTGGTCATTCCGCGTTCCCAGGTCGTCGCCGGGGAAATGATCCAGGAAGCTGAGGCAACCGGCAAGCTGAAAATCATGCCAAATACACCGGCAACGGGCCTCGACATTGAAAACGGTCGCATCAAGGGTGTAGAGACATCGCGTGGCTATATTGAAACGCCACAGGTCGTCGTATGTGCTGGCCTTTGGGGTCGCCTGATCGCCGAAATGGCGGGCGAAGATTTGCCGGTTATGCCGGTCGACCATCCGCTTACCTTCTTCGGACCGTACAAAGAATTTGAAAACACCGGAAAAGAGATCGGCTATCCGCTGCTGCGCGACCAGGGCAACTCCGCCTACCTGCGTGACACCGGCGATCCGGAATCTGCCGAGGGTGGCCAAATCGAATGGGGCTACTACGAAGAAACAGAGCCGCGTATGGTGCATCCGCGCGACCTTCTGGAAAAAGAAGAAGCCCGCCTGTCGCCATCCCAACGTGATCTTGATATGGAACAAGTCATGGAGCCGCTGGAACGCGCCATGGAGCTCACCCCGATCCTGGGCAAGCTGGGCTATAACGAGAAGCATTCCTTTAACGGTCTGTTGCAGGTCACGGCCGATGGTGGTCCTTCCATCGGTGAATCGCCCAATGTGCGCGGTTTGTGGTACGGCGTTTCGGTCTGGATTAAAGACGGCCCCGGAACCGGAAAAATTATCGCAGACTGGATGACGGACGGTCGTACAGAGATTGATCACGCCAGTATTGATTATGCACGCTACCATCCTATCCAGACGACGGAGACCTACATCCATGATCGCTGCTACGAGACGGCCTTCAAGATCTACAATCCTCCGGTCCACAACCGCGAGCCCTACTCCAAGGGCCGGAATATCCGCACGTCGCCTTACTATCTCCGGGAAAAGGAAATGGGCGGCTATTTCATGGAAATCGCCGGTTGGGAGCGTGCGCATGGCTACGCCTCCAATGAAGAGGCTTTGCTGACAAAATATGCTGAGCGCGTGCCGGAACGCCTGAACGAGTGGGACAATCGCCACTTCTGGCGGGTCTCCAATGCTGAGCATCTGGAACTCTCGGAAAACGTCGGCATGGTCAACCTGTGCCACTTCGCGATCTACGATGTTTCGGGGCGTGATGCCGAACAGCTTGTGGAGTATGTGTCCTCAAGCAAGGTCGCCGGTGATACGCCGGTGGGCAAAGGTGTCTACACCAACTTCCTTGATGCGAAAGGCGGCGTACAGGCGGATTTGACCATTTTGCGTCTGGCCGAGGATCGCTTCCGTGTCATTGATGGTGCCGATGCGGGCAACCGCGACAGCACTTATATGCGCCGCATGGCCCAGGACAAAGAGTGGTCGGTGTATGTCGAGGACCGGACCAACCAGTTCGGCTGTATTGGTGTCTGGGGGCCCAATGCGCGTGACAGTCTCAAAAAGCTGGCCGACAACCCGGTCGGCCTTGATCCGGAAAACTTCCCCTTCGCCGCGTGCCATGATTTCACCTTGCGTGGTGTGCCAGTGAAGGGTTTCCGTATCTCCTATGTGGGCGAGCAAGGATGGGAACTGCACTTTCCGCTCAGCTATGGTCTGGCCCTTTGGGACATGTTCCGTGACATTGGCATCACCCCGGTCGGGGTCGAGACCTATGCCAACAGCCGTCGGCTGGAAAAAAGCCTGCGCCTGCAGAACGCGGATCTGCTGACCGAGTACAACCTGCTTGAAGCCGGGCTTGCCCGACCGAAGGTGAAGGCCGCTGACTTCCACGGCAAAGCTGCCAATATCGAGCAACGCGCGCGGGCCAACCAACCGGCCTATCTGTGTACCATGACCATGGTCGACAATATCGACAAGGACGGCGTCGCACGGTTCCCCGTCGGCAATTGCCCGATCGTTCATCCGGCCACCAATGAGGTGCTGATTGATGAGTTGGGGCGGCGTTCTTACACGACGTCGATTGCCTACGGCCCGACGCTCGGCAAGAACATCGCGCTTGGCTACCTGCCGTTTGAACACTGCGAAGAAGGCCGCCAACTGGAAATCGAGTACTTCAACCAGAAGTTCCCGATCGAAGTTGCCGCCGTCGGCTACAAACCGCTCTACGATCCAATGAACGAGCGACCCAAGTCGTAGCTTTCACCATCGACCAAGCTGGTTTTCTGGGAACTATTCATAAGGTCATTGTCATCGATAAAAGCCTGTATGATCCGACAACAAAAAACTGCGGGCTTGAGGAAACAGGAAATACTGATACAATAACCCGCAGAATTCTGCTGTTTTTAGAAAACCGGAGCATGGTATTTGCTCCGGTTTTTCTTTTAAAAAAAATGAACCCCGCCTTTAATTTTTTTTATTTCTGCCGCCAGTTAATTTTTCACGTATTTATTGTTTTTTATCAATAACTTAAACTGAAAAACCCACAACAAATTTAAGTATTCTTCCATTATTTACTTATACCGGCTTATTTGATGTCGTTTTGAAATCAAAAAATGTCCTCAGTTGAACAGACCGTGGCGTATTTTGAACTTAGGTGGAGGCAGAAAATGCACGAGGGTCGTGCAGCTTTGAACGATTTAGCGGGTAGCAGCTTGCTGCTCAGGAGATTTGAAGTATGGCCGAAGATCAAGACGAAGACATCATCCTCTCGGAGCTTTCCGATGACGAACTTGTCGAACAAATGCACGACGACCTCTATGACGGCCTCGCGGATGAGGTTGTTGAAGGCACGAACATCCTTCTTGAACGCGGATGGGCACCCTATGACGTTCTGACCAAGGCTCTGGTTGAGGGTATGCGGATTGTCGGTATTGATTTCCGTGACGGTATCCTGTTTGTGCCGGAAGTCCTGATGGCGGCCAACTCCATGAAATCCGGCATGGGCATTCTGCGTCCCCTGCTGATCGAAACCGGCGCGCCTAAAATGGGCAAGATGGTGATCGGCACTGTTAAGGGCGATATTCATGATATCGGCAAGAATCTTGTTGGCATGATGATGGAAGGGGCCGGGTTTGAAGTGATTGATCTGGGCATCAACAACCCGGTTGAAGATTACCTAGCCGCCCTAGAAGAACATCAGCCAGATATCCTCGGCATGTCCGCTTTGCTGACAACGACCATGCCCTACATGAAAGTCGTGATTGATACCATGAAAGAAAAAGGTATCCGTAATGACTATGTGGTTCTGGTCGGTGGCGCACCGTTGAATGAAGCGTTCGCTGACAGCATTGGTGCCGACTCCTATTGCCGGGATGCTGCTGTTGCCGTTGAAATCGCAAAAGACTTCATGACTCGCCGTCAGGGCTCTGCGCAGGCGCAGATGTCTTCCTGAGGCGGGAGCGGACCTTAAGAGGGAGGGCGGTTCATGACCGTCCCGAAACCAACATTACTGATTGCCTGTGGCGCGCTGGCGCTTGAGGTCACGCAGCTTATTGAGATCAATAACTGGCATGCGTTTGAAGTGACGTGCCTTCCAGCCAAATACCACAACACGCCAGACAAGATTGTTCCCGCGATGCAGGAAAAAATCCAGGAAGCCAAAGCCTCGGAAAAATACGGCAACATCCTCGCTCTCTACGGGGATTGCGGCACTGGCGGAATGCTGGACCAGTTGCTGGAAAAAGAAGGTGTGGAGCGCATACCCGGCGCGCATTGTTATGAATTCTATACAGGGTCAAACGCCTTCGCAGCTCTGGTCGAAGAAGAGATTGGTACATTTTACCTGACCGACTATCTGGCTCGTTTCTTTGAGCGGCTGATCATGGAAGGCATGGGAATCAACCGCCACCCGGAACTGCTTCCCATGTACTTCGGAAACTACAAGCGTCTCGTTTATCTTGCTCAAACTGATGACCCCGAAATTGAGAGACTGGCTGTAGCCGCCGCAGAACGGTTGGGGCTAGCCTTTGAGAAAAGAAAAACCGAATACGGTGAGTTAGCAACGTTTATGGACTCTCATGCTGACAGGGAACCAACATGGCAAAACTGACGATTATGTATTGGCGCGATATTCCGGCGCAGGTCATTGTTAAAGCGGGACGGAAATCTGCAAAGCGCCAGTTGTCAGATCGCTTCCAGGAAGCCATTGACGTTGCTGCCATGCGCTCAAAAGCCCATGAGACGGACGCCTACCTGGAAGAATGGCGACGTGGAGAACCGACGGATTGCGGCGAAGACCTGGAAGCAGAAGTTGATACTGTAGCTAACGCCATTGAAGCTGAGTTTAATGATGAACGCCTGAACGCCCTGGTAAAAAATGGAGGCCACGCCGTTGGCTGAAAATTCCAAACCAGCACCAGCATATGTGCCAGCCGGAGTTAACCCGGTTCGGCGAATTGGGGCAAAGTACACGATTCGTCTGTGGTCAGTTCGAAATGCCCGGCTTCTTGAATGGGTATATTCAACATTTGCAGAAGCGCTGCTGCGTCTGCACTGGTTATGGAACCTGATAGGTTACGGGCGCGTCGAGCGACCAATCGTTTTTGTTGAAAAAAGGGTCAAGGGTTTTCTGTTTGATTGCCGTATGTGTGGTCATTGCGTGTTGTCACAAACCGGCATGTCATGCCCCATGAATTGCCCGAAAACACTCCGTAACGGTCCGTGTGGTGGCGTTCGGGCGAATGGCAATTGTGAGGTTGAACCCGATATGCCCTGCGTCTGGGTGCAGGCCTGGCAGGGCAATCAGCGCATGCGTAAAAACCAGAACATTATGAATGTTCAGACACCTGTCGATCAAAGTTTACGCGGATCATCTGCATGGTTACGCGAAACCGCGAAACATGCTCTCCTGCGTGAACAGGCCAAAAAAACGGGGACGACATGACCCGAGAACCCGATGAAGACCTGAACGACCCGGAAAAACAGCTGGCTCAGCTGCCCGGTCACAGCTCCAGAAGCCGCCTTGAGCGCATTTTACGCCGGGGCGAATTTGCCATCACTGCGGAATTAAACCCGCCAGATTCGGCCGACCCTTATGAAGTTTACGAGCGGGGCTCAATTTTTGATGGCTGGGTTGACGGCATTAACGCAACCGATGGATCAGGTGCAAACTGTCACATGTCCAGCGTTGGCATCTGCGCCCTGCTCACCCGTGTCGGCTACGCGCCTATTATGCAAATCAGTTGCCGGGACCGTAACCGCATTGCCATTCAGGGGGATGTTCTCGGCGCTGCCGCGATTGGCGTGAACAATGTTCTTTGCCTGACCGGTGATGGTGTACAGGCCGGGGATCAACCGGGCGCGAAACCGGTATTCGATTTAGATTGCATGTCACTTCTGGAAACCATTCGTATCATGCGTGACGAAGGGCGATTCCTGTCCGGCCGAAAGATTACCGACCCCCCCAGGCTCTTTCTGGGCGCAGCGATTAATCCGTTTGCCCCACCTCATGAATTTCGGGCACTGCGGCTCAAGAAAAAAATTGAGGCCGGTGCACAGTTTGTTCAGAGCCAGTATTGCTATGACATCCCGATGTTGAAGGAATATATGAAACACGTGACCGATATGGGGCTGCATGAGAAATGTTTCATTATGATCGGTGTTGGGCCTCTTGCGTCTGCGCGTACCGCACGCTGGATGCGCTCAAACGTTCCGGGTGTGCATATCCCTGACAGCATCATTGAACGCCTTGAAGGAGCAGAGAACCAGAAGGAAGAAGGCAAGAGGCTCTGCATTGACCTGATGCGTGAGATCAGGGATATTCCGGGCGTTTCAGGCATTCATGTTATGGCCTATCGCCAGGAAGAATTTGTCTCGGAAATTGTCCATGAATCGGGCGTTCTGGCCGGGCGCAAACCCTGGCGGCGCGAACCTGATCTTGGTGATGGCGCGATCATTGAAGCGGCCGAGAAAAAGGCCGAAATCCTGGCTGCCGCAAATGAAGATACGGGAGTCGCACCCGAAACAGTGGAATCACCGTAACAGGTATATTCAGCAATCAGATATAAAACGGTCGCCCGGATAACGGGCGAAACATGGAGAGAAGACGAAAATGACCAGAACCATCATCAGCTCCGCCACGAAGGAAGTTGTCATCGGATTTGACGAACCCTTTGTCATCATCGGCGAGCGTATCAACCCCACGGGACGCAAGTTACTGGCCGCGGAAATGGCCGCAGGCGATTACAGCCGGGTTGAAAGCGACGCACTGGCGCAAGTTCAGGCTGGCGCACAAATGCTGGATGTTAACGCCGGCATCCCCCTGGCGGACGAGCCTAAAATTCTGGCTGAATGTGTGCAGCTGGTTCAAAGCCTGACCGACGCTCCCCTGTCGATCGACTCGTCCATAGTTGCCGCACTGGAAGCGGGCCTCGCCGTATATCAGGGAAAACCGCTGGTCAATTCTGTGACAGGTGAAGAGGAACGCCTCGAAACAGTACTGCCGCTTGTTAAAAAATATGGCGCTGCCGTCGTCGCCATCTCAAACGATGAAACCGGCATTTCTGAAGACCCGAACGTGCGCTTTGAAGTCGCCAAGAAGATTGTTGAGCGCGCTGAAGATTATGGCATCCCGAGAGAAGACGTGATCATCGATCCATTGGTCATGCCGGTAGGTGCGATCAATGATGCAGGTAATCAGGTCGCTCATATCCTGCGTCGCCTTCGCGAGGAATTGAAAGTTAACTCCACCTGTGGCGCATCGAACTTCAGCTTCGGCCTGCCAAATCGACACGGCATTAATGCCGCCTTCCTTGCCATGTCTATCGGTGCCGGTCTGACTTCTGCCATTACCAATCCCCTGCATGATCCTGAAATGCAGGCGATCAAAGGTGCTGATGTCTTTATGGGCAAAGACCCCAATTGTAAAAAATGGATCAGCAAATACCGTGAGCCTCTCCCCGAAGGCGCAACAGGTGCTGGTGGAGCCCGCGAAGGCCGCCGCCGTCGCCGGTCATAATCGCAAAGGACATTTATGTGAGCGAAGACCCTCTTGTTGTTTTTCAACCCTCCGGTAAACGCGGTCGCTTTCCCGTTGGCACGCCTGTTCTCGAATGTGCGCGCAAACTGGGCGTTGATATCGATTCCGTATGTGGCGGCCGGGGAATTTGCGGGCGTTGTCAGGTCAATATCGGGGATGGTGAATTTGACAAGTTCGGGATCACCAGTCGCCCTGAAAACCTGACCCCCTTCAGTGCGCCTGAAGAAAAATATCAGGAGCGCCGGGGTCTTAAGAAAGGGCGGCGGCTAAGCTGCCATGCCCAGCTTGATGGCGATATTGTTATTGATGTACCGCCGGAAAGCCAGGTCCACAAACAGGTGGTTCGCAAACGCGCCGAAGTTCGCGCCATTGAAATGGACCCGGCCATTCGCCTTCACTATGTGGAGGTGGAAGAACCCGACATGCACAAGCCATCAGGTGACCTTGAACGCCTGCGAACGGCACTGGCGGAACAATGGAACCTGCATGATCTGGACGAAATAGATATCCGTTCGCTCCATAAACTTCAAAAAGCGTTACGTGACGGGAAATGGAAAGTCACTGTCGCCGTTCATCGCGGCCAACGGATATCAGCCATATGGCCGGGTTTTCAGGACCGGGCATTCGGTCTTGCATTTGATATCGGAACAACCACGGTTGCCGCTCATCTCTGTGACCTCGCCAGTGGTGAAGTTGTCGCTTCCGACGGCATCATGAACCCTCAAATCCGCTTTGGTGAAGACCTGATGAGTCGGGTCTCCTACATCATGATGAACCCCGGCAGTGATACCGAGATTACCGCAACCATTCGCCAGGGCATTAATGATCTTATCCGCCGGGTACGCACCGAAGCCGGAGTCAAACAGGAAGAGATTCTGAATGCGACGTTTGTCGGCAACCCGGTTATGCATCACCTCCTGCTCGGTATAGACCCAACTGAACTTGGCGGTGCGCCATTTGCGCTCGCCACCAATACCGGCATGACCGTTTGGGCGGAAGAGCTGGATATTACTGAAACCAGCCCCGATGCCCGTGTTTATATCCTTCCCTGCATCGCAGGCCATGTCGGTGCAGATACTGCGGGTGTTGTTCTGTCAGAAGCACCGCATATGACAGACGAAATGACGCTGATTGTTGATGTCGGCACAAATGCAGAGATTGTACTTGGCAATAAAGACCGATTGCTTGCTGCTTCATCCCCAACAGGCCCGGCATTTGAAGGTGCGCAAATCTCATGCGGACAGCGCGCCGCCCCAGGTGCCATTGAACGCGTTCGGATTAACCCGGAAACTTTCGAGCCCCGTTTTCAGGTCATTGGCTCTGATCTCTGGTCTGATGACCCGGCCTTTGCCGATGCCATTGCGACGACAGGTGTCACCGGTATATGCGGGTCGGGTATTATTGAAGTGCTGGCAGAAATGTATCTCGCCGGATTGCTCAGTACAGATGGTGTGATCAAGGGCGCTATGGCCGAGAAAACCCACCGCATTCAGCAAGTCGACAGAACACACCGCTATCTGTTGCATGTGGGCGAGGTTGAGATTGCGATCTATCAAACTGATGTCCGGGCAATCCAGCTCGCGAAATCTGCGCTCTATGCCGGGGCCCGCCTGCTGATGGACAAGATGGGTATTGATAGCGTTGATCGCATCGTGCTGGCGGGCGCGTTTGGCAGCCACATCGATACCAAATACGCCATGATACTTGGCATGATCCCGGATTGTGATCTGAGCAAGGTCTCTGCCGCCGGGAACGCGGCCGGAACCGGGGCACGCATCGCCCTTCTCAATCAGCGCGCGCGTGATGAAATTCAGGAATTGGTGAAAAGAATCGAGAAAATCGAAACTGCTGTGGAGCCCAAATTCCAGGATCATTTCATCGAAGCCATGGCTATTCCCCATAAGACAGCCCCGTCCACGCATCTGGAGAAGGTTGTAACATTACCCCTGCCAATAGCCGAACCCGCTGGCAATGATGATGGCAGCAACAGGCCGCAGCGCAAAAGACGTCGCAACAGGGGCTGAGCAAAGCCCGCTGGTACAGGGTGGGCAATCATGGCATGGTCCATTCAGTTTACGGTATGTGACTATTCTGGATTTCATTCATGTCTGTCAGCCTGCTTGTCGGCAAACTGCTGACAACGATATTCATCGTTCTCGGGTTATCGTGGGTCGCCGAAAGGGTCGACACACGAATTGCCGGACTGCTGTCCGGAATGCCATTAGGCGCTTTACTTATACTCACTTTCATCGGTTACGACCTTGGCCCGGAATTCGCAGCTGAGAGTGCGCTCTATGCGATCCCCTCGGTTGCTGGCACGCTTACCTTCGCGAGCCTGTTTTATCTGCTGTCCAGATGGGATCATCCCCTAAACCTTTTGATAACTGTAACAGGGTCTCTTCTTGGCTATTTCATCGTCGTTTTTTTGCTTAGCCAGTTTTCCTTTAACCTGCCTGGTGCCTTAAGCATCGGGATATTCTCCATCCTTGTTGCAGGTCGCGCCCTGAAAGGCATTTCTGACACGCAGGTTGTTAGCCACGTTCGCTTAACAGCCCGACACCTGATTTTCCGCGCAGGCATGGCCGCTTTTTTCGTGATTGTATTCACAGGAATCGCCGAAATTGTTGGTCCCAGATGGTCGGGTTTACTGGTTGGATTTCCGATTACGTTTTTGCCATTACTGCTGATCATTCAACTGACCTACTCGAAACATCAGGCACATACAGTCATTCGCAATTTTCCCCTTGGGCT
>Ga0316205_10003513_pt1 | contig 14732 bp, 13 predicted proteins | sample 3monthpyrite_MG_FD_204941 | JGI IMG/M metagenome (GOLD analysis project Ga0316205, IMG submission 204941) | Microbial mat bacterial communities from mineral coupon in-situ incubated in ocean water Damariscotta River, Maine, United States -... | ecosystem: Environmental > Aquatic > Marine >... | reverse complement strand
AGATACAGTTTATGCCGTTGCAGCCGGAAAACTTTATGAAAAATATCCTGATGATTTAGATGGAGGAACATTTTACGGAGAAGCCTTATTTCTGCTCGAACCGAGACGAGGTTACCGAGATATCATCGACGAAGATGTAATGAAAATTCACGCTGTGTTAGAAAGTGTGCTTTCGAAAGATATTAAGCATCCGGGAGCCTGTCATTTATACATTCACGCAACGGAATCGACTACCGATCCGGGAAAAGCTGAAGCTTGTTCTGAATTTGTCGGCACTAGTATACCGGGAGCAAGTCACATTAATCACATGCCATCGCATACCTGGAATGAAATTGGGCGTTGGGGAGATGCCGTAAAAGCCAATATCATGGCTTGGCATTCTGATCAGAAGGAAGCCGTAGGAGAAGGTTTTGCCATTTATCCGAGTCACAATCTTCACATGCTACTGTTTGCAGGTTCTATGGATGGTCAAGGAGGAGTTGCGACACAGGCCGGACGAGATTACACCAAACTAACCGGAAACAATATGTACGAATTACTCACATTAATTCGATTTGGTCGGTTTGACGAGGTTTTCAGAGTTACTGAGCGCCAAAAGTATGATGTGGCTGCCGGTATATTTGACTTTTCATGGGGATATGCATTCGCAAAAGAAGGAGAGATTGACTCCGCAAAAGTGTATCTAAACCGCTTGGTTGAACTAACTGATTCTACAGATTCACGTTTTCGATTTCATACTGCAAAAAATTTACTTGGAACGGTTTCGGGAATCCTGAAAGGGGAGATTTCATGGTTAGAAGAAGATATGAATGCAGCCATTGATGCCTTCAAAGATGCCGTAGAAATTGAAGATTCTTTAGATTATGACGAACCTGAGCCGCTTCCATTTGCAGCCCGACATTGGTTGGGAGCTGCATATTTAGAAATCGAAGATTACGAAAAGGCCGAAGAAGTATATCGAGCAGAATTAGAAGATCATCCAAATAACGGCTGGTCATATTTTGGTTTGATTCAGGCGTTAGAAGGTCAGGGAATTAACGATGATGAACTTCGGGAAAAATTTGACGCCAGTTGGGAGCGTTCTGATACTTGGATGAAAGGGAGTAAGTTTTAGAAGATATAATAAATCACCGGTTTTTTGGATACGGATAATCAAATTTAGATCGAAAAATAGCTTCTATCAGTACAGCTCGAACTCTAACAACCGGCATTCAATGGTTGAATTATACAATTCAACTCGTTTCGAAGATCTAAGCCCGATTTTTTTTGCGAGTTCTAGATTACCGGTAAAAATATATCCCCATTTTCCGGAACAGTCTTGCTTAAAAAAATCACCCATTGCCTTGTAAAGTGGAATCAGATCGTCGTCTTCACCAAGGCGTTCGCCATAAGGGGGATTGAAAACAACGACTCCATCTCCATAAGGAATTTCAGTATCGCGGAAATCACACTGCTTGAATTCGATTAAATGATCAACACCAGCTGTGGTTGCATTATTTTTTGCAGCTTGAATAGCACGACTGTCAATATCCGTGGCAATAATTCGGCCTGTTGGCTCTTTGATAGAAGCTTGTTTTAACTCTGATCGGAGTTTTTTCCAAGCGGCTTCATCAAACCCAAGAATATGCTTGATGCCGAAATTTGGTCGAAGAAGTCCGGGAGCACGTTGTGTTGCCATTAATGCTGCTTCGATGGCTAATGTACCGGAACCACACATAGGATTTATGAAATGCCAATCAGTTTCCCATTTTCCGGCTTGAATAATGGCAGCGGCTAATGTTTCTTGCATTGGTGCCATATGACTTTCACGACGATATCCTCTCCGATTCAAAGATTCACCGGAAGTGTCTAAGTAGATCATGGCTTCAGAATCTTTCCAGTAAAGAAACACAACTGTTTTGTTCAACTTCGGTCCAGAATCCGGTCGGGCACCTTTTCTGGCTCTAATCCGATCAACAATAGCATCCTTTGCTGAAAGGTTAGCAAATTGTGTATTTCTTATGGTTCGATTGCTGATGAAGGAGGTGAGACTCACATATCCGTGCTTATCTATGTAATCTTCCCATCTAACAGATTTAAGTTGTTCGCCTAATTCCTCTGCATTGTTCGCTTTAAATTCCTTCAATAAATAATGAACCCGATGAGCCGTTCTCAAAGTGAGATTCAGGAACATACAATCATCTAAAGTTCCTTCAATTTCGACTCCTGCTAAACGGGTTTTTCGAATCACGAATCCGAGTAAAACCAATTCGGTTTTTAAGAATGAGACCATCCCTTTAGGACAGGTGATTGAAATAGTAGATGATTGGGTAAAGTCAGCCATAATTTTACATTGATTTTGAGATCAGAACGAAAGCTCTTCGACTAGTTCAGGAACATGTAATTTTTTAATACTCACTATCCAATTTCAACAATTTCGATATTGAACGTAAGGTCTTTCCCTGCAAGAGGATGGTTAGCATCGATAGTAGCCTTCTCGCCATCAATTTTAGTAATTACGCAAGGAATAGGTTGGCCATCCGGCTGATTTAATTGAAGCTGAGCACCGATTGTAACTTCCATACCTTCAGGTAGTTGGCTTTCTTCAACTGTAATTTCCAATTGTGGGTTGTGCTCACCATAGGCTTCTGCACATGGTATATTTGTTGTAGTTTTATCACCAACACCTAAACCGATTATGGCGCTTTCAAAACCGGGAATTAATTGACCTTGACCTAAAGTAAATTGTAATGGTTCTCTATCGATGGAAGAATCGAAAACTTCACCATCTTCAAGTGTGCCTGTATAATGAACTTTTACAGTATCAGCGTTTTTAATTGTAGACAAAATGTTTCTGTATTTGAGTAGTTTTAAATGAGGCGCAAAGATATGGAACCTTCCAACTAATTATTTCATCGAGAATGAGCAATTTAATTCAACCAAACCCACAAATAGTACTTAAAGAAGCAAAAACAGTTGCTGTTGTAGGGTGCTCGGCCAAGCCGTATCGCACAAGTAATTATGCAGCTGATTATTTGAAAAAAAGAGGGTTTAAGATGATTCCAGTAAATCCAGCTGAATCAGAAATATTGGGTGAAAAATGTTATCCGGATTTAGATTCCATTCCTTCAAATATTCAGATTGATATTGTAAACGTATTTCGAAATAGACGTTATACAGAAAGTGTGGTTAACGATGTAGCCGCTCGAAAAATGAAAACAGGACAAAATCCGGTGGTTTGGACTCAACTTGATGTAAGTTCAGATGATGCTGAACTCAAAGCTGAACAGGCTGAGTTATCCTATATTCGAAATCTTTGTATAATGGTTGAGATAGATCACATGTAAATTAATATTCACAATTAGCACTTTTGAAATTGATGAAACTAAGGTCTTCATTATACTCAAGCGTTTTTAAATACCGTGTAATCTCTTCGAATTCCCCAATTCTTTTTCCGGAAACTAAAATGGAATCTGTTTTAATCTGGTAAGTGGCTGATAAATTTAAAGTCTCCAGTTTTTTAATAATGTCTTGAAACATCAATTTATTAGAAATTGATTTGATTTCGAATGAAGCCACATTCGTTTATTTGAAGTTTACAAATTGTAAAGGAACGCCCATATCTTTGCCCTTCAAATGAGCAATTACAGTTTGCAGCTCATCTATCTTTTTACCGGTTACACGTATTTGATCGTCTTGAATTTGTGGCTGAACCTTGAATTTTAAATCCTTTATTTCCTTCACAATTTTTTTGGCTTGCTCACGGTTGATACCCTCGTTTAAGGAAACATCCATCTTAATATAGCCTTGAGAAGTTCCTTCTTCAGTGCCAAAATCCAATACTTTCGAATCGATTCCTCGCTTAATGAAATTTCTAATTAGCATTTCTTTCATAGCTTGCATTTTCATGCTTTCGGCACCAACTAAATGAATACGATTCTCTTTTTTATGAAAGGTTACTTCTGAATGAAGTCCTCGGAAGTCGTAGCGAGTGTTAATTTCTTTAAGAGTATTATTAATAGCGTTATCAACTTCCTGTGCGTCTATTTCATTTACAATGTCAAAGCTTGCCATTTTGTTTCGTTATTCGTGAAAATGTTAATTGTATTGATTGAAAATATACGATTAACGAGTAACAATTAACGAATCACGATTCCTCAACTTTCTCCATCATTTTTGCTCTCAATAAATCTTCAACTTCTAATTGTTCCTCAGGTGGGATGTATGTTTTAAAACTCTTGATCACTTTTTCTTGATCATATTCTACTTCAATCACTTCCTCTAGAAACCATTTATAGTTAAGGAAATGTTGCCAATCAATCAGATTATCTAATAAAATGATGCCTTCTGATCTAAATTCCGGAACTAATCGAAGGGTCATTCCCCAAAAACCAAAAGCGATAAACGAAAGTCCCGAGCTAACTCGAATTGGAGTCATTAAAAGGTTTGTGAACAAGGCAGTTCTATAAATCCCGAATAAAATGATGCCGATTGCTATAATTACCGCAGCATGATCGGTTAAAAATGAGCGATGTGCATACAATATACTTCCGGCTTTTCTTTTGGTTTGATATTGTTCTAACGCAGACCCACCAAAAAAGCCCGTTAATGATGCATACACATTCGTGATTATAACTGCACCAATTTGTTCACTCATTATGTCCATTCGAAAAAGCAACATCATAACAGAGTATACAGAAAGACCCAAAATTGCAGCAATACTTACATTTCTTGCGGTAAGCTGATGCAAGAAAAACAATCGTTGATAGCCATAATAGCTACTCAATATTGTTGTAACAGAAGCAGTAATTATTATCCAAAGCATTTCGTAGTTTTCCATTTTGTAACGATAAAAATCATAGATGGACGAATCAACTACTGCAGTCGGAATTAATGTATATAATGAAGAACAATTTCTTCAGGTTACTTGGGAGGATGGGGTAGTTTCTAAATATCCACTGTATGGTCTTCGGAAAAACTGTCCTTGTGTGATGTGTCGTGGTGGGCATGACAACATGCAGAATTTTGAGCCGGAGGCATTTTTTCTGGAAAATCCGCCTAGAATGAATATTAATTCATTAAAACCTGTGGGAAATCATGCACTACAAATTACTTGGATTGATGGCCACAATGCAGGAATGTACCGCTGGGACACCTTGCGATGGCTAGATCCGGAAAATCATAAATAAGGAAACTACTTATAGCGCCCCACTTTGTAGTTTTTTGTAAATACACCTGAAGATTCTGAGTTTGGTTGGAATAAATTGAGAGGCTCTTTAAAAAGAGATCGAATACCTGTATAGGAGATATTCTTAGAATTTTTTTCTTTTGAGACAGGAAGTGTAAAATTAGAAGATTTATTCTGTTTCATGAGTAGATAGGTTTGTTACCGCTTCACCTTACATACACATGAGGCTTCATATACCCCGGTTATTACAAATTAATTTCAAATTGTAGCAAAGAGAATGTCTAAATCTACTTTTGAATGGCAAATTGAAACTGCTTCTTCAACAAACTTTGAAAGTGATAAACACCTAATTCTCTTTTTACTGAAAATCGACCTTTATCGTAAGCTTTTGATTGTAACCCACGTTGAACGGCTTCACAAATTTCGATGTCTTCATGCTGAATTACTTCACTGTACTCAATATCGCCTTTAATGATGCCGGCTTTTTCTTTGGCTTCAATATCATCATAGAAATACCAGAAATAGACTTTGCAGTTATTGGTAGAAACCGGTTCAACCAAATTCATTTGTAGTCGACCGGGTAAAATATTGAGCATCATGTTAGGGAAGAGGAAATAATAAAAAGCTTCACCATTTTCTACTTGATAAACATTATCCAAAGACTTAAACGGGCTATGTTGTAGCGAATACATTGAATGAGCTTCAGTAGTGTATTCTTTGTAGTCCAACATGTTAGCTAATTCTGGATGTACAATCGGAATGTGATATCCTTCCAGGTAATTATCAACATAAACTTTCCAATTACAGTTTATATCGTACACGTCTTCCTTATAAAATTGTAAATTTTTCATCGAAATTGGTGAAATTCGATTTGTAATTCCTTCCACTGTTTTTAATAATTCCGGTCCGCCTGATGTTAACCTTGCAAAAATTAATCCATCCCAAAAAGAGAGTTCAACCGGTTCTAAACCAAAATCTTTTTCATCAAATAGCTCAACTAAATTCCAATCGGGCACACCTCGAAGGCTCCCATCGGTTAAATATGTCCAGCCATGATATTGACATTGCAGAACAGTGGTAGTGCCTTTTTTTACCGCTAGCGGACCACCACGATGCTTACAAACATTAAAATAACCGCGAATATCACCTTCTTTAGTTTTGATAAGAAGAATTGGATTACCGGCAATTAATGCATGAACCACATCACCGGTATCTTTTAGTTGATCGGTATGGCAAACATATTGCCAGTTTCTTGCAAAAACTACTTCTCTTTCAAAATCAAAGACTTCATGATTATGATACCAAGATGATGGAATCGTAAAAGCTTGCTCAATTGGAGGTTGATTGAATTCTTCTGGATGATTAACTAACAGAGACGGGATGTTCATACTGAAATGCCAAAATCACTTTTTAGAGCAGATTTTGCTGCATGAAAACCACTCATCCCATGAACACCGCCACCAGGTGGGGTTGATGACGAACAAATATATAGCCCGGATATAGGTGTTTTATAGGGATTCCATTTTAAAACCGGTCTACCAACTAATTGTTTTAAAAATTGAGCGCCACCATTTATATCACCACCAATGTAATTTTCATTGTATTCATTCATCTGTACGGCTGTCATTGTATTGCAAGAGATTATTGTATCTCTAAAACCGGGGGCATATCGTTCAATTTGATTCAAAATTTCATTCTTACAATCACGGTCGGAACCATTTGGGACATGGCAATATGCCCAAACCGTATGCTTTCCTTTCGGGGCTCGTGAATCGTCAAATAAACTTGGTTGGGAAAGAAGTACATAGGGTTTTTCAGGGTGATTTCCCTTCCAAGTCTCTCGTTCAGAATGGGCAATTTCTTCAAGAGTTCCGCCTAAATGAACAGTTCCGGCTTTTCTACAACCTTTATTTAACCAAGGTATGGGCTCAGATACAGCGATATCAATTTTACATGCTCCGGGACCGTATTCATAATTCATCAACTGCTTTTTATAGCTTGATGGGAGTTGATTCTCACAAATACCGGCAACTTGATGAGGGGTTAAATCAAATAACAAAGATGTGGTTCTTGGGAGATCTTCAAATTTTGAAATTCTATTACCTGTCTCGATCGTTCCGCCGAGTGACTTAAAATATTCTGCCATTGCGTTGGTGATCATTGATGAACCACCTTTTGCGATGGGCCAACCAACAGCGTGCATTGAAGTGCAAAGAACTAATCCAAAAGAGGCGGAAAATGCTTTTTCAAGAGGCAGAATACTATGGGCAGCATGACCTGCAAAAAAGGCTTTGGCTTCTGGTGTCTCAAAGACAGAATTTGCTAACTGTTTAGTTGAATTCATCCCGTACCAACCAAAACGGGCCATAGTGAGTGGATTTTGTGTATTTCTCAATGTTCCAAACAGATCATTCTTTAATGTGTCCCAGGAATAAACAAATTCTTTATATAAGCGGTTATAATTACGAGAATCACTCCCAAGACCTTCTAAGGTTTTCTCTAAAGATTTATATCCTAAAACTGCTTTTCCGTCATCAAGTGGATGAGCTGCAGCTACTTCCGGATGTATCCATTCTAATCCGTAATCATGAAGTGGAAGTGTAGACAGGTATGGGGATGCTAGGGCTGTAGGGTGCACCGCAGAACAAACATCGTGCAAAAAACCAGGTTCTGTTAGTTCTTTTGTTCTTGTTCCGCCACCAATGGTTTCTTCAGCTTCAATAATGTGAACATTTAATCCATTTTGAGCCATTAGTATGGCCGCTGAAAGTCCGTTTGGACCAGAACCAACAACAATTGCATCGTACTTGGAGGAACTATCAGTCATTAAGTTTTTGTCCTTTTTAATTAGCCTTTTTCATCCGAATTAAGAGTGAATCGAGACCCAAAGTAATCAAAATTATTACGCTAATTACAGCTAAACTTGCCACTGGTTTCCATATTATAAATCCTCCAAGAGTACCAAGAATGGCACCTAAATATTGGATATATCGTAGTTGATCGTTTGATGCGTTTTTTATTAATAATTCAATGCGTCGTTCATCATATTGACGGAGATTATCCTCGACCAATGAATGCACATCCAATTGATTAATTAATCTATAGAGCATGTTAGTGACAATATCTTCGATGGCGTCACTGTTTTTTTCTATTCGTTCGGGCAGGCTGTCCATAAACTCGTCCATTTTATCCAAACCTTGCTCAATGCCACTCGGTAGCTTTGCAAGTGCATCTTCCACCAAAACTTGCATTTCCTGCCCTTTAAAAAAACTATAAGCTTTTAAGGCCACGCGCTCAAAAGAATTCTCTTCAATTGTCTTGTTAATTTGATCAATCAATCGTTTAGCTATCGATGCTCGTACTTCAGGTTCAGCCATCATTTCATCAACATAACTAATAAGCAGTATTTTTAACTCGCTTCGAAAGGTGGGATCATCGATAATATTTTTGATGTATTGTGTTGCTTTCTCGCGATATTTTGTGATGGCTTTAGAATCGTGAATTTTTTGTTTAATGATCTCAGGATTTATCAAATCTTCAGATACAGCTTTAGCCAAGCGATATGCGATTCTATCTTTTTGAGCAGGAATTAGACCCTGACCAAGAATAGGGCGGCGATAAGTTGGACGGAATAACATTTTTATTGCAATCCAATTGGTCATAAATCCGATTAAACCGCTAATTGTAAGTATTTTTAAAAGTCCGTCAAGAACAATTTCGTAACCAAATATGGTGGTTGTAACTCCATTAAAATCCCACCAAAATGATGTAACAAATCCAATTAAAAGGATCAAAGGAAAAATGAATAAGAGTTTAATCAGCCATTTAATTTTAGACTCTTCTTTTAAAGGTGGGAGATGGTCAATAATAGATTCATTTTTATTGGCTTGCCGCTCAATTTGAGTTGTAATTAAGCCCCAAAGTTGCCCTGCATACTTCTTGCTGTTTTCTTTAATGATGTTTTGTTCTTCAATTTCTTCCATGCTGATAGCTACGTAAATGTCTGTTTTATGTTAAGAGATTTGGCACATGAAAAAAAATTGTTAAATAATGGAAATGGTGGGAATTATTTGCTCGTAGTTGTTGTCACAACTACAATAAATTTATATTTTGTAGTCATGACAACAAAAATGAAAGAACTGATTGAGCAAGGTGGTTTTCCTAATCCCAAAGAAAAATTGGGATATTTGTTTTGGCAAATTAATATGCAGTGGGTAAGAAGGGTTAACCAGTTAGTAAGTGAGTTTGATATGACTCACACGCAACTTATCACATTAATTGCAACAAAGTGGCTAAGTACTAAACAAGATGAAGTTATACAGCAGGATGTTGTAGAGACCATAAAAATAGATCGCATGTTGGTTTCTAAAATGGTTAAAAAGAATGTAGCAGCAGGTCTAATGATCAAGAAATCTTCTGAAAAAGACTCCAGGGTTAATGTACTCAAGATCACAAAAGGCGGGCAAGATAAAATTGTACAAGTCTTGCCTGTAATGCTAAAAGCAGAGCAAGAATTTTATGGTGCGTTGGGTAAAGACAGAGAAAATGTAACGCTTCATCTACAGCATTTACTTGAGAATATTGATCAATTTATGAATCAATCAAATAAAAATTAAATAAATGAAGTTAAGACAACTATCCATCATACTTGGAATCGCGATTTTTATAGGATCGATTCTGTTATTTCGTTTTCTGGCATCAGGACCGGATGAGGACGCTCAAATAAACACAAATGAAATAGAGGGTATTGGCGTTCCGGTAATTGAGGTTTCACCTAAGCAGATTACCATCAGCATCAATTTCACTGGAAACGTAATTCCGGAACAGGAAATTCAGCTTTTTGCTGAAGTGCAAGGTGTTCTTAGTGAGGCTGGAAATACTTTTGAAGAGGGCACAGCTTTTAGAAAAGGTGATGTAATCCTGCACATTGATGACCGCGAACAGAGCCAACTGGTAATGAATCTGAAATCACAATTTCAGTCATTACTAACGCAATCACTCGCCGACATTAAACTTGATTATCCTGCTGAATATGAAACTTGGAATTCATATCTAATTGATTTGGATGTCTCAACTTCAATTGCTGATTTACCTGAATCGGAAAATCGCCAATTCAATTTGTTCTTATCGGGTAGAAATATTCCATCTAGTTTTTATAACATCAAACAGGCAGAGGTTCGTTTATCCAAATACAAAATTACCGCGCCATTTAGTGGAGTTGTCACACAGGCGTTACTTGAACCTGGTACATTAGTCCGAGCAAATCAGACATTAGGCCAATTCACACAAGTTGGTAACTATGAAATCGAAGCTTCCATAAATGCAAAAGATCGCTTTTTTGTAAATCCCGGCGATGAAGTAGTCATTCATATTGAATCGGATGTAGAAACGGTATATAGCGCCGAAGTTGCTCGAGTTAATGCAAGAATAGATGCTTTAACACAAACTTTATTAATCTATTTGAAAGTTGATAGCGACCGTTTATTGGCCGGTCAATTTGTGTCAGGTGAAATTGAAGGGGAAACTTTTGAGAATGCCGAAAAAGTAGCAACTAAATCGTTAGTCAGAAATAATATGGTATTTATTTCTGACAATAATATTGCCACGATAAAGCAGATTGAGGTTTTGGCGAATGAACGTGATAGTGTGATAATACGCGGATTAAGTGCGAATGACTTGGTGATTGATGAATTTCGTGACGCTTTATTTGAAGGCACTCGAGTAATTCCGGTAAAAAATTGAGGTTATAACTATGCGTGGAATCATTCAATTTTTTACTAAACATGTAATTTTGGTTAATCTGGGTATTCTGCTCTTTATCCTTTTTGGAGTAATTGCTGCAAGCAGTTTAAATTCCACATTTTTCCCAAATCGGGACGTGCAATTTATACTGGTGGAAGCGACGTACCCGGGTGCATCACCTATAGAAATTGAAGAAGGTGTGGTACTAAAAATCGAACAAAGTTTGGAAGGGACAAATGGTGTGGACAGGGTAACATCTGTTTCTCAGGAGAACTTTGCAACGGTAAGGGTTGAGCTACTTCCTAATCAAGACGCGAATGTAGTTCTTCAGGAAGTTAAAAATGGTGTTGATAGAATAAGCTCATTTCCGGCTGAACTTGAAAGAATTGTAGTGTATAAAGAGGAACCTTTCAATCAAGTTGGTGAAATCGCTTTAGTTGGTGATGTAACGCCTACTACTTTGAAAAGTACCTTGGATGCTTTTGAAGATGGTCTGATCGCTTACGAAGGGCTTTCGCAACTTCAATTAAGTGGTTTCACTGAACCTGAAATCCAAATTGGAGTTAGTGAGGATAAACTTCGGGCGTATGGTCTAACTTTCGCTGATTTAAGCCGAGTTGTATCGGCATCAAACATTCGTGTAACAGGTGGCATCTTAAAAGGTGAGCGCAGAGAATTTACCATTCGAATGGATGAGCAAAGTTATTTTGCAAAAGGTTTCAAAAACATCGTCTTAAAAAGCCAACCCAATGGTACTTTAGTTCGGCTATCAGATGTAGCAACCATCGAAGATACATTCAGCGAAAACACAAATAAAGGAACATTAGATGGTCAATCAGCCGTGTTTATCAATGTTACTACTACAAATGAAGAAAACATTTTAGCCGCTGCTGAATTCATTAAAATGTATATCAGTGAGTTCAATAAACAGAATAATTTGGTAGAAGCTATTCTTGTAGATGATTCAACAATACCACTTCTAGAACGGATAGAATTGCTTACCGAAAACGGTCTGCTTGGTGTCACTCTTGTATTTATCCTTTTGGGATTATTTCTACATATCCGGTTAGCATTTTGGGTAGCTTTGGGAATCCCAATTTCTTTTTTAGGAATGATCGTTCTTGCTTCATTTTATGGTATTACCATCAACGTGATTTCTCTGTTTGGGATGATTGTAGTTATTGGTATTCTGGTAGATGATGGAATTGTTGTAGGCGAGAACATCTATCAAAAATATGAGCAGGGAATGCACCCCATTAAAGCTGCCGTGGAAGGTGCCTTAGAGGTAGTTCCTTCGGTAACATCTGCAGTTCTAACAACCTGTCTCGCATTCGGTTTTTTCTTCTTTGTTGATGGTCAATTAGGCGATTTTTTCAGTGATATTGCCTTTGTAGTAGGTGGGGCTTTATTAATTTCTTTAATTGAAGTATTCATCTTTTTACCCGCACACCTTGCTCATTCAAAAGACCTTCATCAAGATCCAAAAAAGGTTGATAAAAGTATAAGAGGGTGGATGGAGCGCCGCCTTTTTTATGTGCGTGATAATATGTATATCCCATTTTTAAAGTTTTCACTAAATAATAAAACCTTAGTTATTTTATCGTCCATTGGCTTGCTGTTTATTGCAATGGGAGCAATTGCTGGCGGATATGTGCAAACAACATTTTTCCCAAATATTGAGCAGAATGCAGTTACAGCTACTCTGGAAATGCCCCAGGGTACAAGCGAAGTTGTTACTCAAGCTCGAGTTGACCAAATTATTAACGGGGCAAATCGTTTGAACGAAATGTATGCCGAGCGATCGGGAAATGGTGGCGGTTACATCAAAAATATTGTAGCTAAAATTGGACCTGGTAGTAATAGGGCATCCGTAACATTCTATTTACTTCCATCAGAAGAAAGAGATGTACAGAGTTTTGATATCTCACTTGCTATCAAAGAAGAAGTTGGCCCAATTCCGGATGCTACACTACTTTCCTTTATTTCACAGAATCCATTTGGGAAGCCGGTTTCTGTATCACTTGCAGCAGATAACTTTGCAGAACTTAGAAGTGCAAAGGAAATGTTGGTTAACGAAATGCAAAACCTTGATGTACTTCGCGATATTACAGACACCGATAATGAAGATCAGCCGGAGCTTAAAATCACTTTAAAAGACAGAGCTTATGCTCTTGGCTTTTCTAATCGTGAAGTGATTTCACAAGTTAGGAATGCCTTCTTTGGCAATGAAGTACAACGCTTGCAACGAGGTACTACCGAGGTAAAAGTATGGACTCGTTATTTATTAGATGATAGAAGAAATATTGGCCAATTAATGGATATGCGCATTCGATCAGCAAGCGGCGGTTCGTTCCCCCTAAGAGAATTGGCAAATGTTGAATTTGGAGCCGGCCTAGTCGCCATTAATCACCGAGACGGTAAGCGTGAAATTCGGGTTGAGGCTGAACTTGCAAATTTAGATGTTTCGGGAACGGATGCCTTAAATAAAGTTGAGAATATTGCCTTACCAAAAGTTTTAGCAGCTCATCCAAATGTAACCTATCAATTTGAAGGTCAGATTCGGGAAACTCAAAAAGCAGCTAAATCTGCCCAACTGGCTCTACCTGTAATACTAATCTTACTTTTTTCAATAGTAACCTTCACCTTTCGATCTTTTATGCAAGCCGCGGCACTCTATTTAATAGTACCGTTTGGTATTATCGGAATGGCATTGGGTCATTACATTCATGGTTTTCAAATCAGTCTTCTTTCTTTTTTAGGATTTGTCGCTTTGATCGGGATTCTAGTTAACGACGGACTCGTATTCATCAATGCCTATAATAATATGATCCGACAAGGTAGTGATGTTGTTGATGCGATTATTGAAACAGGGCGATCTCGATTTAGACCCATTGTATTAACAACGGCAACCACTTGTGTTGGGTTAGCACCTTTAATTTTTGAAAAAAGTTTTCAGGCTCAATTTTTAATTCCAATGGCAATTACAATTGCCTATGGCCTACTCGTTGGCACATTTTTACTCCTGTCTGTTTTGCCGTCGTTTATTCTCATTGCAAACAATATTCGTAAGAATGTGAAGTGGTTTAAAGCCTGGGCATGGAGAGGTGAAAAACTTTCTATAGAACGCCATGAAGTTGAACCTGCATATATTGAAACTGTTTGGGAGAAAGAAAATGAATAAGAATTTCAGCCTACTTTTATGTTTGATTGTAACAGGCAATTTAATGGCACAGGATACCCAACTACCCGGTATATCCATCTCATTAAATGAAGCAATTTCGATTGCTCTTGAAAATAATCATAGCATCAAAATTGCTAAACGTTCGTCCGAGATTGCAGAAAATAATGCAACTTTTGGTAATGCAGGCTTATTACCAACAGTTAGTGCAAGCGGATCATATTCAGGTTCCATTCAAGATACTGAACAACGATTTCCCGGTGGCATTCAGCCAGATATAGATGTATCAGGAGCAGGAACTTATACTCTTTCCACGTCCCTTTCAGCGAATTATGTTTTGTTTGATGGATTTGGCAATTATTACACCTTCCAGAATCTCAAAAAACTAGAAGAACAATCCGGCGTGACCGCCAGACTTCAAATCGAAGGGACATTGATTCAAGTAATCAGTCAGTATTTATCGGTGTTACTTGAGAAAGAATCATTGACAATAGCTGAGCAATCAATTTCTCGTTCAATAGATCGATTGCAACGTGTTGAGGAACGATTTTCTTTAGGCAGTTCAACTCGACTCGATGTGCTAAATGCTCAAGTTGATTTGAATGCCGATAGTGTGCTGTATTTGCAATCTGTAGCCCGATTAAA
>Ga0316205_10003511_pt1 | contig 14739 bp, 10 predicted proteins | sample 3monthpyrite_MG_FD_204941 | JGI IMG/M metagenome (GOLD analysis project Ga0316205, IMG submission 204941) | Microbial mat bacterial communities from mineral coupon in-situ incubated in ocean water Damariscotta River, Maine, United States -... | ecosystem: Environmental > Aquatic > Marine >... | reverse complement strand
TCACCCGCAAAGGCAATGAACATTACATTAAAATCGGATGGGTTTTCTTTGAAGTAACGTGCCATCGTTAAGAGCATTGCCGTACCCGAAGCATTGTCATTTGCTCCAGGGAAATAAGTATCGAGTCCCATGCGACCCAAATGGTCATAGTGTGCAGTGAATACGACGGTCCTCGAGCATTTCTTTTTTGCTGGAATGTATGCGATAACGTTCTGAGTTTTGTACGACTCAATGAATTTTGCATCTATCCGCATATCAAAATCACCTGATCGGTTTACAATTGAATCCTGAATGTAAACCAAAGGATACTTCAACTGCTCGCGCCCCACAGACCATGTAAATTTCTTGTCCACTATCTGCATGACAGGAATATCGTTTGCAAAAGACGCTGGTATCGGCGCTAATTGCTTTAAGGTATCACCCGAAACATCGGTCAGATCGAAAATGATTGTTGTTGACCCCATTTGAGACATTTCAGTCATTTTCTCAACAAAAACCTTTTCATCCAAAAGATCCATCCCGCTAATTAAATAAGGCTTAAATGATTTAACGCGATGATAGTCAGGTGAAGGACCCGAACTTGGGTCTACAACAAAATGAACACCTGGAGTCAACTTGACACCATCTTGCAAAAGTTCCATTTTCGCTGGAAAGGTATTTACATTGAGTTCAAAGGGCTGCAAATAAGACTTCTTGTAGGGCTCAACGCCTATTTTCTGAAACTCCTCAGCTAGAAATGCAGCCGCTATCGAGTCTCCCTTATTGACATAACCACGACCGTGAAATTCAGGAGAACACAGTGTTTCTGTTATTCGTCGAACTTCCTCAATTTGTCCGTTCGCCGTTGAAAAGATAAATAGCAGACCAATTAGCAAGAATTTATGCATAGCGTCTGTTTACAAACGTTATAAATTCTACGACTGATTCCTCTTCAGGATCCCAGGAATGTTCTGAAGCCATTTCTCCAACTTTCACGCGTGCATCTTCCAAATTTGACTGAGCGTCCAAAATCTTAATAGAGTCGCTAAATATTTCACTGGAGCCGTCAAACAAATCATTGATGAATCTGAGTTTCTCATTTAAACCAAAGGCTCCAACGAGTGAGTCCAACTTAGCACCGGCGAACTGAGCCCCCAATGAATTGTCTTCACTATTTATTTTTTCCCAAAATGATCCACTAGTTTCAACCTTCGGCTCCTCAATTGGTGCAGGTTCGGCAACAACTACTGCTGGTTCTATTTTAGGTTCTGACTCAACATCAACAGCTTGAATTTCAACTTCCGGTTCTGGTTCGACATCAACAGGCTGAGCTTCAACCACGGGTTCAGGTACCACTTCTGGTTCTTCCTCAACTTCATCCATGCTCTCAAAAATAGAGAAATCAATATCGGGTGCTTCCTCTTCAGCAGGTTCTTCTGGACTCACATCTTCAACCGTTTTTTCTTCCACGATCGCTTTCTCCTCAACCGACGGTGCAGCTTCTCCATTTACATGGTTTTCAAAGGCTTTGTACTTGAGAATGATACTTCTCTCGTGTAGCTCTCTCGTGAGCTTTTCTATGGTAAGTAACTCATCAAGGCTCAACTCGCCTTGTTCCAACTTGTTAATGAGTCCTTCAATCTTCTGGATTTGATTCTTGTATGCTTGTAAATTTTTCATCGGCTATTTCGATAAATCGACTTTTCAACATTTTAAATAAGTTGCTAACGAAGTGTGAAAACTATGCAACTTAATAACGATTTTTATTTCCCAAAGTTACCCAACAAAAATAGAGTGCAGGAATCCATCGCGTTGTTTTTCTCTTCGAACGTTTGTTAATAACCTAAAAAGACCCTAATTCTATGTTTCTAGAGCATTTTCCCGATGAAAGCAGACAGCACGGTTGGATCGAGGTCGTATGTGGTTCAATGTTTTCTGGGAAAACGGAAGAGTTAATTCGTCGCTTAAAGCGTGCTGAGTTTGCTCAGCAGAAGATTCTTTTAGTGAAACCTCATGTGGATGATCGCTACCATAAAAAGAATATTGTGAGTCATCAAGGGAATAGTTTTGAAGCAATTTGCGTGGAATCGTCGGCTTCAATATTGGACCTTTGGGAAAAGCAAAGAGTTGTTGCCATTGATGAAGCACAGTTTTTTGACGAGGGCATCGTTGATGTCTGCACAAAACTGGCAGAAAAGGGTGTTCGCGTCATTATTGCGGGTCTCGACATGGATTTTCAGGGAGTTCCTTTTGGTCCAATGCCTAAACTTCTGAGCATCGCAGAATATGTAACTAAGGTTCATGCGATTTGTGTATCTTGTGGCAACTTAGCACAGTTTTCGCACCGAACAGTAGACGACAAAGAACAAGTTCTCGTCGGAGCAGTTGAAGAGTACAAACCCCTTTGTCGATCCTGTTACAATAAGATTTTGCATTGAAACTCGATTACCCATACACAGATTTAGTACGCCTATTCGACCATCATTCACCTGAACAGGACTCAACTGTAATTCGTTCTGTTGCTTTCGATTCACGCCGAATTTCGAACGGTGATGGAATCCTCTTTTTTGCGCTGGAAGGTGTGTTTCGCGATGGGCATAACTTCATCCAAGATGCTTATGAAAAAGGTGTCAGGTACTTTGTTGTGAGTAAGTCGGGATCCATAGAAAACCTTGCAGAAGCCAAGGAAATTGTTGTCGAAAACACATACAGTGCGTTACAAGCGCTTGCAAAATATCATCGAAACCGCTTTTCTTGCCCCGTTGTGGCAATCACTGGAAGCAATGGAAAAACGACAGTCAAGGAATGGCTGAGCCACCTATTAGGTGAGCAATTTAACGTTGCTCGAAGTCCAAAAAGCTACAACTCCAGACTTGGTATTGCGGTCTCCCTTCTAGAATTGACAGAAAATACAGACATTGCAATTATTGAAGTTGGCGTTCCTGGAAAAGGTGAAATGAGACAGTTAAAGGAGATGATTCAGCCGACACATGGCATTCTGACCTCTTTTGGTTCTGCACATCGCGAAGTTTTCGAATCTGCCGAGGAACACCTGCAAGAAAAACTCATTCTTTTCGAAGAAGTGGATCATTTTCTCTATCCAGAATCTGTTCAGGATTTAATGATTTCGACGGGTCGTTTCGTTCCGAATAGCAGACATGAAGAACTCTTAAAGGAACTGTCGTTTACTGATTCTATGAGTAGACAAAATGCCCGACTTGCTATTTCAATGGCATTGGAATTAGGTCTCGATTCAAAACGACTTCCAACTTCCATTCGCGAACTTAATGCGCTTGCGCTCCGACTGGAATCATACGACGGCATTCACGGCAACACAATCATCAATGACACCTACAACCTAGATAATGATTCTCTTCGGCTTTCTTTGGAATATCAATTGGCGAATGCGAACGGTAAAAAACGAATTGTCATCATTGGTTTAAGTGAAAAGAATGAAACCCACGAAAATGAGATCCGCGAGATAATTACGTCTTTTGATCCTTCAGAATTCCATTTTCATTATCCAGATCAACCATTTGAATACGCCTTCCAAAATTCCTGCATCCTTATTAAAGGAACACGTGCAGCGAAAATGGAACAAATTGCGCGCAACTTCAAGCAACAAAATCATCAAACATTTCTAGAGATTGACCTTACTGCTGTGCGGCACAACATCAATTTTCATAAGTCAAAGCTTCGGGATGACACGAAACTTCTCTGCATGGTGAAAGCTTCGTCTTATGGCTCGGATGCTCGAACAATGGGGAAGTTTTTGGAAAGAATGGGAGTTGATTATTTAGGTGTCGCTTATGTAGATGAGGGAGTTGAATTGCGCAAAAGTGGAATTAAAACACCCATTCTTGTGATGAATTGTGAGGAAAGTGCGTTTTCACAATGTATTGAATACAGCCTTGAGCCTGCTATTTTTTCACTGCACCAACTAAACGCATTTATTACTGAATTGATTAACCAATCGAGAGATCATTACCCAATCCACATAAAACTGGAAACGGGGATGAACCGTTTGGGTTTCGCCAAGGAAAAACTTCCGGCACTTATTGATTTGATTAAAGGTCAACCCGAGATTTATGTCAAGAGCATTTACTCGCACTTGGCAGAATCCGACATCGGAAATTCAGCATTCACCCGAGGACAAATCGATACATTTAATTTGCTCGCTGATCAATTAGACAATGAGTTTGCCTATTCCATCATGCGGCATCTCTTGAATTCAACAGGTGTTCAAAATTATCCCAACGCTCAGCTTGACATGGTTCGGTTGGGAATAGGGATGTATGGCGCTTCATCCGATGAGCATTTGCGTCCAGCCATTTCATGGTACAGCTCAATTTCTCAAATCAAAAAGATCGACAAAGGTGAATCCGTTGGGTATTCGCGTTCCTTTTTTGCCGAAGCACCGATGGAAATTGCCATTGTCCCTGTTGGATACGCCGACGGCTTCCGAAGAAGTCTGGGACAAGGAGTTGGTGGAGTATACATTGATGAAAACTATTGCAAGACAGTGGGTAATATATGCATGGACATGATCATGGTTGATGTCACCGGTCTCCAAGTAAATGAAGGTGAATCAGTAGAACTTATTGGTGAACACCAATCAATCATCGCATTTGCCAAGGCATTGGATACGATTCCATACGAAGTTATGACAAGCTTTTCAAAGCGCGTGCATCGCTTGTTTCTGGATCAATAATCTATTGGAAATTTAATCCCAAATCAAGACCATCCAGCGTACGCGTTTCGTTTACGTCGAATTTCTTGCTCACAAACCAAACACCCGCCTTTACCTTGCCCGAAAGGCGTAAAGTGATTTTGTCCTTATTGAGCAATTTCATCGCGCGAAACATCGCTCCCTCAGCAAGTGTTGCCGTCATTGGAGCTTCAATAGACGTTTCCTGCTTTGCCTTCATCTTAAATTTTTTGTCGAGATGAACTTTACCGATGTATTCTTCCCCAGCGTACACATCAAGCGTTGATGGCTTGATTTTTATCCCATACCCATTTGGATTGTAGATTTTTGCACCAGCCGTAATTTGAATGTCTCTGCCATCAATTTTTCCAACCTGGATTGATTCACCCCCTCTAAATTCTGGCTCGACAAATGTACACGAGGCAAGAACAAACACACAGCCAATAACGGCAAGTACTTTCTTCATAATTAAGAATTTAACAGTTCTCTATAATAACTGAAGAAATACGGAATTGTTTCAATTCCTCTGTAATAATTAAACAATCCGAAGTGTTCGTTTGGTGAGTGAATTGCATCGCTATCAAGACCAAACCCCATTAAAATGGTCTTTAAACCAAGTTCTTTTTCAAACATGGCAACAATTGGAATTGACCCTCCACTTCTCATTGGAATAGGCTTTTTCCCAAACGTTTTTTCGCAAGCCTTGCTTGCCGCTCTATATCCATCCGAATCAATTGGTGTTACGGCAGGCTCTCCTCCGTGATGCGGAGTTACTTTTACAGTTGTTCCTGCTGGAGCAATGGACATGAAGTGATCCATAAAGAGTTTCGTTATTTCTTCTGGATCTTGGTCTGGCACCAAGCGCATTGAAATCTTCGCGTATGCTTTGGAAGCAATAACGGTCTTTGCACCTTCACCGATATATCCACCCCAAATTCCATTTACATCCAACGTTGGACGAATAGAACCTCTTTCGAGCGTCGAATATCCTGATTCACCGTAAACATCTGACATGTCCAACGCTTTGCAATATTCTTCCTTACTGAATGGAGCCTTCGCCATTTCCGCGCGTTCCTCATCGGAAAGCTCAACAACTTTATCGTAAAAGCCCGGTATGGTGATATGATTATTTTCATCGTGCAACGAAGCAACCATTTTTGCCAAAATATTGATCGGATTCGCAACGCAACCGCCGTAAAGTCCAGAATGTAAATCTCGGTTTGGTCCTGTCACCTCAACTTCAACATAGCTCAATCCTCTCAAACCAGTTGTTATGGATGGAACATCGTTTGCGATCATTCCCGTGTCAGAAACTAAAATCACATCCGCTTTTAAACGCTCGTGATTGTTTTTAACGAAGATTCCGAGGTTTTCACTTCCCACTTCCTCTTCTCCCTCAATCATAAACTTCACATTACACGGAAGTTCATTTGTTTTCATCATCGCTTCGAAAGCCTTCACGTGCATGTACATTTGACCCTTGTCATCACAAGCTCCTCGTGCAAAAATGGCACCATCAGGATGAATTTCTGTGCTCTTGACAACTGGTTCAAACGCTGGACTTGTCCACAAATCGACCGGGTCAGCTGGTTGAACGTCATAATGTCCGTATACCAACACCGTTGGAATTGTTGGATCAATAATTTTGTCACCATAAACAATTGGATATCCTGCCGTTTGGCAAATTTCAACGTTTTCTGCACCAATCTTTTTTAACTGATCGGCAATAAAATCTGCTGTCTTGTGAACATCATCTGAAAATGTTGGATCGGCAGAGACCGATGGGATTTTCAAAAGATCCAATAATTCATTGAGAAAACGCTCTTTGTTTTCTGCTATATATGCTTGTGTTGCTTCCATGTTAAAATCGTTTATGAACCCTTCAAAAGTCGTAATTTTATTAAAATAATTAGGTAATCTAGGTACAATATTCGATTTTCGTGCAACCAAACTGCAGATTACAAAGTCTATCTGATATCAAATACTAAAAAATGACTAAAAAACTAATTGTTGGATTTACAGCTTTTCTGCTGTCATTTACTTCATCAGGACAGATAATCGTACAAAACACGATGACACCAGATCAACTGGTTCAGAACGTATTACTAGGATTTGGAGTCACGGCTTCGAACATTACAGTTAACGGAAGTCCAGCCAATGCCTTATTAACTCAAGGGAATGCTACTTTCTTCGACGATAACGGTACAACATTCCCAATTCCAACTGGTGTTCTTTTATCGACAGGAAATGGAATTGGAGCAATTGGACCAAACTCATCAGGAAGTTATACAGACAATGTTCCGGCTACACCGAACGTTAGCACTGACCCTCACCTTTCGGCAATTGCATCTGCTTCACCAACAAATGGTATTGTATTGGAATTTGATTTTGTCCCAGCGGGTGATACAATCTCTTTTAACTACCTTTTTGGATCAGATGAATACCCTGAATTCTCGCCATCTACATTTAACGACGCCTTTGGATTCTTCCTTTGGGGACCTGGAATTGCCGGACCTTATGCGCAAGCAGGATATCCAGCTGGTGGTGAAAACCTTGCAATTATTCCGGGAACAACAACTCCCGTAACAATTAATAATGTTGGACCATCAAGTAACGTAGCTTACTACGTAGATAACTTGGGAGGTGCAGCCTACGGTAATGCGATTCAATACGATGGTACTACAACATTGCTCTCTGCAAATGCTACTGTACAGTGCGGTCAGACGTATCATATTAAGTTAGCAATCTCAAATGTAGGTGACCAGTCCTATGACTCAGGTGTATTCTTACAGGCAAATTCATTCAGCTCTGAAGCGATTCAGGTTGCCGTTGCAACTGTTTCTGGAGATACAAGTATTTATGAAGGATGTTCAACTGCTGATCTTTCCTTTATCCGTCCACAGACGCAATTAGGAGATACATTGATTATCAACTATGACATTAGTGGTACGGCAATTGACGGAACGGATTACCTTCCATTAGCGAACCCGATTATGTTCTTACCCGGAGAAGATACAATCACATTGACAATTGACCCAATTGCTGATGGTTTCCCAGATAACACGGAATCAGTGACAATTACAGCCATCACCATTTCACAATGTGGGGACACCATTATTTCCAGTGGTACTATATGGATCTTGGACTCTATGGCATTTGATATCATCGAAACGGATACATTGGTTCAATGTTACAACGATTCAATTTTGGTTTCTGCTGTTGTAAATGATCCAAATGACTTACTGTTCCCTCCATTCACTTACGCTTGGCAAGGTGGACAAACAGGAACATCTGCTTATTTCCCAACGACCGCACCAATGACTGGTTCTGTTGATTATATCGTTACGGTAACAAACTCATGTGGATATACAGGTGTAGACACAGTCACGATTGATTTAAATCAGACATTGACAATTGATTCGCTTGTGCAAAATCCTGCCGATGGTTGTAATAACCCGACTGGTTGGGTTTCGGCCTACGTATCAGGAGAAACCAATAATATTGGGCAATCTTACTATCATTGGGATGACCAAGCAAATTGGGACACTTTTGGATCTGGAAGTTTTATTGATGGTACTGCATGGCAAGACATATCTTCTGGATGGTATTACTTTACTGTAGCGGACGATGTATGTAGTTCACAGGATAGTGTGTTTGTTGAAATGGACAATGCGCCACAAGCAGACTTTACGTTGACACCGATATCTGGTTGTAGCCCTGTAACGGCTCAAATGACAAACAATAGTACGAATGCAACAAACTACTATTGGGACTTCGGTGATGGAACAAATGCAAGTGTCAATGATGAGTCTTCACAATCGCAGACGTATACACAAACGGCGACAGTTATCCTTGTAGCATACCAAAATGCGAATTGTGCAGATACGACAAACGCGTTGATCTCAATTTCTGTGTGTGGTTGTACTGATGCAAATGCCGATAATTATGATCCAAACGCAACAGTTGATGATGGTTCGTGTACGTATCCCGTTCCTGAAGTTGTTGCTCCAAACGTATTTACACCAAATGGTGATGGAAACAATGATATCTTCTACCTTGATACGAAAAACGCTGTAAGTATAGAATTCGTAATTCTTAATCGTTGGGGTAACGTGATGTTCGAACAAGTGTTTGATCCTACGTTAGGAGCCTTAATTGGATGGAATGGTACAACTCCACTAGGAATTGATGCTGGAGAAGGAACATACTATTACAAATATATAGCGAAGGGTGTCAATGGAGACGAAATTGACGGTCACGGATTCCTTCAGCTAGTAAGAGATTAACTAGAAAACGATTACAAGATCTCCAAAACCCTTTCATCTCAGATGAAAGGGTTTTTTATTAATACAAAAAGTGGTGGTACGGGTAACGTTCCTGAAAGATTAGCTTTACTTCATCATAGAGAATTTTCTTGAACTCCTCTATATTTTCCTTATCCTTTGCTGAGATAAATACACACTTTGTATCATTCAGCTTCGCCATCCATGTCTTCTTTAAATCTTCGAGCGAATGGTTTTCCGATGTTTCTGGTGTTAGATCATCTTCATCTTTCTCTACGTAGGTAAAGGCATCCACTTTGTTGAAAACGACAACGGTAGGCTTTTCTTCTTTATCAATTTCGGCTAAAGTCTCATTCACCACGCGGAAATGATCTTCAAAATTTGGATGTGAAATGTCTAAAATATGAACAAGCATGTCGGCCTCTCGTACCTCATCTAGTGTCGACTTAAATGACTCAACCAATTGATGAGGAAGCTTACGGATGAATCCAACAGTATCTGTTAATAGAAAGGGCAAATTTTCAATAACGACCTTGCGAACGGTGGTGTCAAGTGTTGCGAAAAGTTTGTTTTCTGCGAACACATCAGACTTACTAAGCAGGTTCATTACCGTACTCTTTCCAACGTTTGTATACCCTACTAAAGCGACACGCACCAGTTGACCGCGATTTCCACGTTGTACTGATTTCTGCTTGTCAATTTTCACCAACTTCTTCCGAAGCAAAGCGATTTTATCTTGAATGATTCGTCTGTCAGTTTCTATCTCTGTTTCACCAGGTCCTCTCATACCAATTCCACCCTTCTGTCTATCAAGGTGTGTCCACAAATTCGTCAAGCGTGGCAAAAGGTATTGCAACTGAGCCAATTCGACTTGTGTTTTTGAGTATGATGTTCGTGCGCGACTGGCGAAGATGTCCAAAATCAAATTATTTCGATCGAGAATTTTGACTTCCAGCACCTTCTCGATATTTCGCACCTGTGAAGGGGAAAGTTCATCATCAAAAATGACCAAGTCAATATCATCCGCTCTCACATACCCTGCTATTTCTTCTAACTTTCCAGATCCAACAAAGGTCTTGGGATTCGGGTATGGCAATTTTTGAAAAAATTTCTTTTGCGTGATTGCTCCAGCAGTCAATGCCAAAAATTCCAATTCATCGAGGTATTCCTCGGCTTGAGCTTCCGTAATTCCGGATGCAACCACCCCAACAAGAACACATCTTTCCTCAACTGCGTCTATAAGTACATGTCCTTCACTCATCTTATTTTCTCAATGATTTTACGTGTTCAATTGTATTCTTCAGGGTCTCCTCAGAATCTATCATAACCTTAAACGGAGGCATAGCATTCTTTCCGTTCTCAATAATCTCTTTAATGTCTTCGTCTTTCAGCGTTGATGTAGATAAATCACTAGCACCTGAAAGACACGCCTTCCCGTCTGAACCGTGACACACGGCACAGCGTTGATCAAAAAACTCATCATTGCTTTCATTAGACGCAGTAACGTCAGCAGGCTCAGGCGAACTACACCCAACAAGCACCAAACTAAGAACCAATAACCGTTTTATGCCCATGCGCCTCCCAGTGCTTCTCTAAATGGCCATGGAATTGATAGCAAAATAAGGACAAGCGCTATGGTATATGAAATCATAATTCTTCTGTGCTTGTCACGCGTATTTTTAAGCTTCTCCGCTTTTTTACGACCAAAGGTGACTAGGGCAATTGCGAGTATCATTCCTATCAAGTGCTCCATTCCATAAAAGCGGTACATCGCAACTTTCATCCAGCCTTCTGCAAAACTCACTTTTGGCGAATTCACGAAGTATAACGCCAATCCAATCAGCAATTGGATATGTAGCATCACCATTGCAAAAAGATTAATCATTTTATCCTTCTTTGAATAAACTCCTGAAGTCTGAGATCTTGCGGCATTGAAGATTGCAACAAGTATGAGAAGTAGCGCTATCCAACGTAATCCAGAATGTGCGTGATGTAAGGCCTTATACATAATATTTTATTTGCAAATTTAAAAAAATGAGGGACTAACAGTAGCTTATTCTTTTATGTCGGTACAATTTTATAATTTCACACAGTTTTCAAAACGATGCTATCTATGAAACAAGCGATTGCGCTTTTATTTCTCTTCTATACTCTTCTGGGGTACAGTCAAATAATGCCAAACAACGGTACTGCTGATTCGAAGCCAGAATACTACGCGCTGAAAAACGCACACATCTACACTTCTCCTGATAAAAAGATCAAGGGTACCATCCTGATTAAGGACGACAAAATTGTGAAGGTAGGTCCCTTTGTTAGCATCCCCAATGGAGCTGTTGAAATAGACTGCTCTGGAAAAACAATTCTTCCGGCATTCATTGAGTTAAGCAGTGATGTTGGTGTGCCAAAAGCAAAAGCTTCACCTGGTCCAAAACCACAACTTGAAACAGGAAAAAAAGGTGCGTTCTACTGGAACGAATCAATTCATCCAGAGGTCAATGCTACGGCGTTGTACGTAGCTGATAAAAAGGCAAACCTTGCATTAATCGAAATGGGATTTGGCTTTGCAATGACGCATCAGCAAGATGGTATAGCACGCGGACAAGGAGCATTCGTATCACTTGGTGAGAAGAGCGAGCCATTGCTAAATGGAAGTTCAACAAGCAGCTACTTCTCTTTCAAAAAGGGTGTTTCTAAACAAAGCTATCCTTCCTCGCAAATGGGGTCAATTGCATTGCTCAGGCAAGCGCTGTACGACGGACAATGGTATAAGGAGAACAACGATAAGAAAAACCTCTCACTCGAAGCTTTAAATGCGCAAACGAAAGAAACGATGTTCTTTCAAACGAACGACAAGTGGGAAATTCTTCGCGCTCAAAAAATAGCCAAGGAATTTGACTTGCAATTTATTTATCTCGGATCTGGAAATGAATACCAAATTGCAAGCGATATTGCATCTACAAAAAGTACTGTTGTTCTTCCCCTAAATTTCCCGAAAGCCTACGATGTCAAAAATCCGTATGTCTCTCGACAGATTCCTTTGAGTGAATTAAAACACTGGGAAATGGCACCCGCGAATCCTTCAGTTATTGCGAAAAATGGAATCCCGTTTTGTTTGTCGGCACACAATGTTAAAGAAACGAAGAACTTCTGGAAGAACTTACGGAAAGCCATTCAGTTTGGTCTTTCGGAAGAACAGGCCTTGGAGGCACTGACAATCGCTCCAGCAAAAGCTGTGGGTTATGACCACCTTGTCGGAACATTGGAGTCCGGAAAATTGGCGAGCTTCATTATCTACGATAAAAACCCGCTCAAAGAAGAAGCGAAGATTCTTGAGACATGGTTAATGGGGAAAGAGACAATCTACATCACCCCTCCGATTCACAAGATAAAGGGCGCTTACAATATTTTGGTGGATGGTCACAAGTTTCCACTTGAAATCACGAAGGACGAAGACAGGTATTCAGGAGAGGTAACTTATACGACTATCAAAAATGAACGTTCGGGTGAACTGAAAGAAGTAACGACAAAAGCCTACATTGAGTTGTCAGGTAATGATATTACGATCCAGTTCATTGTTCACAACGACAAGCTAGATGGAAACATTTCTTTGCAGGGTAAAATTAGCTCACTGCTCGGTGTATTTGAAGGTGACGGCATGATGCCAGATGGCAAATGGGTCAAATGGTCTGCAATCAAGTCGATAAAAAGCATCCGCCTTCCGAATCTTAACCTCTCAAAGAAATCAAAAGATACGGACACAACAATGCACATCTGGTATCCACACATGGCTTATGGTTTTGAAACCGCTCCGACTCGGGAATCAGTGATTATTAAGAATGCCACGCTTTGGACAAATGAATCTGAAGGAATTGTGGAAAATGGAACGGTAGTCATTTTTGACGGGCAGATCACTTTCGCAGGAACGGGCAAGCATCCTACACCATCAGGAGCGCGGGTCATTGATGCCCAAGGAAAACACGTGACGTCTGGAATTATTGATGAGCACTCGCACATTGCTATTTCCAGAGGTGTCAACGAAAGCGGACAGGCGATTTCTGCTGAAGTCAGCATAGCAGACGTTGTAAACCCTGATGACATCAACATCTACCGCCAATTATCGGGGGGTGTCACTGCTTCTCAACTGCTTCATGGATCAGCCAATCCCGTTGGAGGTCAGTCTGCACTTGTAAAACTGAAGTGGGGGCACACAGCTGAGGAAATGCTCATCAAAAACGCGCCGAAATTTATCAAATTTGCACTTGGGGAAAATGTAAAACAATCCAATTGGGGAGATCATAACAGGGTCCGTTTCCCTCAAACGCGAATGGGTGTAGAACAGGTCTTCTACGACGGCTTTTTACGCGCTCGGAAATACAAATCAGCAATGAACGCTGCTAAAAAGGATCCTTCTCTGCCAAAACCTAGAATTGATTTAGAACTGGAGGTATTGAATGAGATTTTGGAAAGCAAGCGATTCATTTCTTGCCATTCGTACATTCAATCGGAAATCAATATGTTAATGCATGTTGCGGATTCAATGGGATTCCGAATTAACACGTTTACGCATATTTTGGAAGGATATAAGCTAGCGGACAAAATGGTTGAACACGGTGCCGGTGGTTCTACCTTCTCAGACTGGTGGGCGTATAAATACGAGGTGAATGATGCCATACCCTACAATGCTGCTTTAATGCACGAGCAAGGCGTTGTAGTCGCCATTAACTCGGATGATGCTGAAATGGGTCGAAGATTGAATCAAGAGGCTGCAAAGGGTGTTAAATACGGTGGAATGTCTGAAGAAGATGCTTGGAAAATGGTAACACTTAATCCTGCTAAACTTCTTCACTTAGATGAACGCATGGGAAGTCTGAAAGCTGGAAAGGATGGTGACGTTGTTATTTGGACAGATAATCCGCTTTCGATCAATGCGATAGTTGAATATACGATTGTGGATGGCGAAGTTCTTTATGATCATGAAAAAGATGCTGAAATGCGCGTTCGCAATCAGGCCGAAAAGGCACGAATCATCAGTAAAATGCTTGAAGACAACGAAAAAGGTGGGGAGAAGAAACCATTTTTCAAAAAGAAGAAAGGACATTTTCATTGCAATACCTTAGGTGAGGACGCATCACTGGAAGAAAATCATCATTAATATGAAGGCACTCATACATATCACTCTTTGTTTAATCACTGCTGGGACTTGCTTTTCGCAGGAACCTTCAAAAATATTGTTGGTGAATGGTCACTTGCATGTAGGCAATGGTGAAACGCTCGAAAGTGCATTGATTGCCATTGAGGATGGAAAAATTCTTTTTGTCAAAAATTCACTGGCGTACTCATACAATCCCGAAGAATGGGACACCATCGTTAAACTAGAGGGGCGCCATATTTACCCTGGTTTTGTCGCACCAAATTCTACCTTGGGAATAACAGAAATTGATGCTGTCAGAGCAACACGCGATTACGATGAGGTTGGAATTTATAACCCACACGTTCGCTCACAAATTGCATTTAACGTCGAATCTAAGGTTGTGAGAACAGTGCGAACCAATGGGGTTTTGATTTCTCAAGCGACTCCGCAAGGTGGCGTAATCTCAGGAAGTTCTTCTGTGATGAAATTAGATGGATGGAATTGGGAAGATGCAACCATTTCTGAAGATGATGGAATTCATTTGAATTGGCCGTCAAGTTTGCGTAATCATCATTCTAAGAAGAAAGATTCAAAGCCCGCCAACAAGGAATATGAAGATGGGAAAAAAGAAATTTATG
>Ga0316205_10003510_pt1 | contig 14745 bp, 12 predicted proteins | sample 3monthpyrite_MG_FD_204941 | JGI IMG/M metagenome (GOLD analysis project Ga0316205, IMG submission 204941) | Microbial mat bacterial communities from mineral coupon in-situ incubated in ocean water Damariscotta River, Maine, United States -... | ecosystem: Environmental > Aquatic > Marine >... | reverse complement strand
GTTTCGACGACTGATAATATCACGACAGGTGTCCCACTTTCTGGTCTGGGTACGATTATCGCAAGTCAGAAAGGTGCGGATGGTGATGAGTTCTTCCTCACATTTGAGCAGCTGGTTGCAGTTTCGACTCATGATTATACCGAGCCATTACCTACTGGTCAGTTGGTAGATCCACTTGCTGCGGGTCTGCAGGCCAAGCCAACTGTTTCTGATATCGGTATGCGTACCTTTGATGAAATCAATGCAACCATGGCAACGTTAACCGGTGTTGATCCACTGACCGTGAAAAGTGAGTACGATGTAGTGAAACAGCAACTGCCGACGGTAGAAAACTTTACCAGCTTCTTGTCCGCGCATCAGATGGGTATAGCGCAAATGGCAATCATTTACTGTGATGCACTGGTAGAAGATCCGGTTAAACGAACTGCATTCTTTGGTAGCTTCGGCTTTGGTTCAGATGTTGACTCCGCATTTGGTAGTGGTGATTCTACTCAGAAAAACCAGATACTGAATGCATTGTACAACAAGATGATAGGTATTCCGGGCAGCGGTGCTGCATTGACAACGGCGCCAACACTCGCAAGTGTCAAATCAGAGCTGATAGGACCTGCAACTGTGAACAGTAATAATATGTTTGATCGTCTATATAACGCATGTGCCTCGAACCTGAAATCGAGTGGATTGCCACGGACAAATGTTTGTAGTGTCGGTGGTGTTCAGGATGCAACACGAACGAAAGCAATGGTTAAAGCGATGTGTGCAGCTACGTTGGGTAGTGCGGCATTATTGGTACAGTAATTAACAGGTGAATTGAGATTAAGTGTAAGGAATGTAATTATGGCTAAAAATGATAAATACCTTGATCCGGATGCACCACTGTTATATCCGGACCATCCATTACCGGTTACGCGCCGTGATTTCCTCAGGCAGGGACTAATTTCAGGCATGGGTGTCACAATGGGCGGTTCGGTACTGAGTTTGTTTGCTGATCCTCGTGCGGCTCATGCGGCATTATCGTCAGACTTGACCACACTGGGTGCGAGCTTATCAGGTAACTGTACATTAGGTGCAGCAGGGGCCAACCCGATGCCGGTTATCTGTTTTGACCTTGCAGGTGGCGCTAATATTGCCGGTTCAAATGTTCTTGTCGGTACCAATACACAGACTGATTTGTTAACGACAGCCGGTTATAGCAAGTTAGGCCTTCCAGGTGACATGATTCCAGGCGGAACTGAAGCGACACCGACGACAACCAGTAATGGCGACTTTACTGATTCAACGCTGGGTCTGCAATTTCATTCTGATAGTGCATTCCTGAGGGGTATTCTGGAAAGATTCACAGACACAGCCGCACGAACAAAGGTAAACGGTACGATCATTCCTGCACGTTCTGATAATGATACAGGTAACAACCCGCATAACCCGATGTATGGTATTGCGAAGGCCGGTGCGAATGGTGGCATCGTGACGTTGATTGGTTCGCGTAATTCGGAGTCAGGCGGTAATTCAATGGCACCTGCAACCATGATCAACCCGCAAATCAGGCCTACCAAGGTTGATAGAGCCTCTGATGTTACTGGCCTGGTTGATACAGGTAACCTGACAGGTATTCTGAGTGAAAAAGATGATGTGGTTGCGGTAATGGAATCCATTGCCCGTATCAGTAACAGTAAGCTGGGACAGGTGAATACACAGATTACAGCCGATACAGTTGCGAAGGATCTGGTTCGATGTGGATACCTGAAAGCAGCGGACATTGCTGATCGATTTGCCGATGTTAAAATAGACCCTTCACAGGATGGTCGTATAGTTGATGGTGCTGATCCGACAAACTTCGCAGGTACAGGAATATTTACTGCAACCGAGTTTAGTAATGATCGTGAGTTCCAGAAGACGGCCGCGGTTATGAAAATGGTACTGGATGGCCATGCCGGTGTTGGTACCATTGCAATGGGTGGCTATGATTATCACACCGGTAACCGTTCGAGTGGTGAGGTTCGTGACCTGCGCGCGGGTCGTTGCATGGGTGCTTGTTTGCAGTATGCTGCAGCAAACGGTACACCGTTGATGATGTATGTTTTCAGTGATGGTTCGTTGGCCAGTAATGGCATGATTGATAATTCAACGAACGGTCGCGGTAAAGGCGTCTGGACCGGTGATAACTCATCAACAGCGGCATCATTCATGTTGTTCTTCGATCCAGGTGCAACCAGCAGGCCTGCCGTGCTTCGTGACCAGATTGGCTGGTTCCGTCCAGATGCGTCAGTTGACACGTCATCCAGTGCAGCGGCGAACAATGTAAACTTGTTAGCAGAAACGGTTGTATTGAATTACCTTGCTCTTCAGGGCAGGGAAGGCGAATATGGAGGCTTGTTTGGTGGATTGGGAAATACGACAGCAGCGTTAAATCCTTATCTGGCATTCCCGAAGATCGTCTGAGTTATACAGCAATTACAAAAAATGGTCGCAAGTCATACGCCTTGCGACCATTTTTTGTAATTATTTTTTGTGGGAACGAATTTATTCGCGAAGAAGGGTATTTTCAGGTTCAGAGGTTGAGGTTCCTTAAATATTGAAACTCGCAACCCAGTTATCTCGAATATAATCCAACTGTAGTTCCTTCGGGTGCATTTTCTGTGCGCCCTCCGAATCCATGATGCGTTTGGCAGGATGAAGAGCCGCAAATTCAACCGGGTCACATGATGTTGCCTGAACAGGGTGAAAGGCAATATTCAGCTGAGGTTGGATAGTGAGTGTCTTAAAATCCGGTTTGTCATGAAACAATACTCGCTTCATCACCACGCAGGAAAAATATAGTTGCATCTCGACAGTGAGGGCCTGAGCCTGGTTGTTGAGTGCGTGTTCTGCCCGTTTTGTCCAGTGAACATCTACAAATCTGTCATCGAGTTTAATCGTCTTGTGATGATGATAAGGATTTAACCAGCGGTCAATATGCTGAAAAATATTAAAAACACCATTCAGGGAAAACAGGCTTTTATTCTTCATGTTAACGTCCTCCTGTTGCCCAGAATAGCAAAACAGAATAGCGGGTCAGGATGGCAGAAATACAATCGGGTAAGTTGTAATCATCGTATCAACATTTTTTCTGCCAAAGCGGAACAGCTTGACACGTGAAACCAGTTTACGTTCAAGCGCGGGATTATTCAGTTCACTTGAAACGACCTTACATTTGGTGACGGTCCCTGATGGTGCAATGGTCAGCTGTAAAACAACTTTACCTTCAAGGCTCGGGTCCTTGCGTAACGCACGATTGTAGATGGCGTATATGGCACCTTTATTCTTGTCAAACACGAGTTGCAGTTCTTCGATAGAACGCCCGGCCTTACGGCTTCCGCCAGTACGTTTGACGCGCCCTGAACTTCCCTTAAGCTGGCTCTTTACCTGTGTGACACTGCGGCTGGCTAACTGACTGCCGCCCGTGTTACGGCTCAGGCTGGATGTACGAATGCCACCGCTTCCACGGGTTGCATTTGAAGTAATAATTGAACGTGTATTTTTCTTTGCCTCATTACCGCCTTTTTGCAATGACCTGTTTTTCAGGTTTTTTTCAGAAACAGTTTTCCTGAGATCAGCAAGATCATCCTGGAAGGCCAGTATACCGGATTTTTGTGCTACTTTTCGTGCGCGATCAGGATCGGGCTTTTTGATCTTCTTTTTCTTAACGACTTTCTTTTTGGTCGCCTTCTTCTTGACCACCTTTTTCTTTTTAACTTTCTTCACTTTGGGTGGAGGAGGCGGTGGAGGTGTTTTCTTTTCCAGTATCAGTTTAGCAAAACGCGGGGGGATTTCTTCGGCCTTCTTGCGCTCAAGTTTTTTAACAGTGATATTCGGAACGATGATTGAAAATATGATTGTAAGTACAGAGACAATTAGCAGGATTTTACGAAAACGACTGGATTCATCCCGGTTTTCTGACCAGGGTAAGTCAATTGCTCTATGCATGGCCATGTTACTCATGGTTTGCTGTTCCCCGCTTTTACACTACCCTGATTTACTGCGAGTGATAGTTTGCTATAGCCTGTTTTGGCGCAGGTCACCATAATCTTTTTCAATAGACGGTAAGGTATCTTTCGGTCGCCCATGATTGTAATTTCACCAACAAATTTCTTGCCGGGGTTTGCAGCACGGGTTTTATTGGCGAGGTATTCCAGTTCAGTCTGTAGCGGTAAAATGATTGCTTCGTTGTTATTGATAATGTCGGTAACCGAAGCGACTTTACGTCCTTTTACGATAATGCTTTCACTATTAACCATAACAACCAGTGTTTGTTTCGGTTTTTTCTCGGCTGAAGATTCGGGTAATCGAATATTCTTTGAATTCTGTAATTCTTCTACATCAGATGAGCTTACGAGCAGAAAAAATACCAGAATGGTAAAAATATCCATCAGTGAAACCATATTAAAAGCAACAGTGGATTTTTTACGTTTATGGTGACGCTGCATGCGTCTTGCACGTCGCGACATCTTCATCCGGGACACCCTGCCTTTATCTGTGCTGCATTCAGTGGCGGCGCATCACCAATGGAAATATTCGGAAACAGTTCTGCATCGACGCTGGTAAAACCCTGGCTTTGTTTGATTGATCGGACTGAGTCCATTATATGAACAAGTACTTCATAGGAAGTATCAGTCTCCGAGAGCAGGGTAATGCTGTTTTTGTCAGGAATACGGAGTTTAATTTGTTGAATCAGTTCAGACAGTTTTTTGTAATCATAACCTTCAGTAGTTGCATTAATACATTGGATGCGGCCAGTTTCACGCGTACCGATATCCAGGAAACCTTTGCGTATACTGACTTCAAGGTGCATTTCTTTTTTGAGTTTATCCATCGCAGCGCTACTTCCATCCGGCAGGTTTAGCTGCAAAATAGTAATGCGCGAGAATACGGCTGTAATCAGCAGAAACGGAACCAGAATAACCATCAGGTTCATAAACGCGGTAATGTTCAGTTCCGGGGGAGAATTATCCCGGTAACGATTATACTTGTTCATTATTACTTACTGGCCCTGGCCTTGACTTCCTGCACCGCATTCATGAATTTTACTGAGGCCATCTCCAGGCTGTCGACGACTTCCGTCGTTTTTGTTTGTAGCAAGGTGTAAACGAGTAGCATTGGTATAGCAGCCATCAGGCCAAATGCGGTGGTGTTCATGGCTACCGAGATACTTTCAGATAGCAGGTTGGCCTTGTCAGCCGGGTCTGCATTTGCAACCGCAGTAAATGCCTGTATCAGACCCATAATGGTACCCAGAAGCCCAAGCAGGGTAGCAATATTTGCTAAGGTCGCCAGGTAATGTGTGCGTTTTTCGAGTTTGGGAATGACCTCCATCAGGCCTTCTTCAAGAGCGGTTTCCAGATCATCGCGGCGGCGTGCAACTTTGATTCGATCCATGCCGTAGGAGAGGATTCGACAAATAGCAGCATGAGACTTATTAATAATCTCGTTAGCCTGATCAAAGCGTCCGGTTTTTACCATAGGGATGATGACTTTCCAGAGTTTGCGATTACCGGTTTTGGCTATTGTCAGGTAAATGTATCGTTCCAGCGCAATAACGATACCCAACGCCAGCACAATCAGAATGGGATACATGAATACTCCGCCCTTCTGAAAAAAAGTGATCATGATATCGAACGTACTCATTGTATCGACGGTGCTGATTGTATCTGCGGTACTCATTGTATTCTCCTTAACTCATATTCGGGAGTTATGCCCGATTTGATGCTACTCAATGAATTGTAAAAAATTTAAATCCTGCATTCTGATAACGGTTTATCATTATTAAACAGAAAATAGCTTATTGCGATGTTTTTGCCTGTTTATTATTGTTTTTGTTAAGCTGTCCATGATAGCGAATGGTGCGTTTCATTACATCTCTTTCAATCGGTGAAATAATTTCGTTAATCAACGAGTTTACCGGCCTGCCAAGTTCACTCATATATGGTTTTTTCCAGGGTGCAATATACAATACCTTAGGTAATTCCCGGTTACCAATAATCGAGGTGCCTTCCAGTCGTACGCGATCTTCAGAGTGCGCAGTCATTGCAGAAAGGAATAATCCTGACGCCAGTAACAGTCCGATGGTGGTGGTTTTAATATTCATACACATACCCTGATAAGTATTATTTCGACCTTTTTATGCGTCGCTTGAGTCCGATGATCCATTTTTTAACAGTGCTGTCCTGTTTCCCGGTTAATGTCTGATACTGCTCATATTCCTGTAAAGCTTTACTTAACTTCCGTAAGTATATGTCGTACAGAATGCCTATATTAAGATGTGCATTGGCATAATCAGGTTTGAACTGAATGGCCTGAAGATAAGCCTTTTCAGCGTCGTCAAATCGACCCTTACGGCGGTAGATAATCCCCAGGTGGTTGTGAGCGACCGGATTGTTGGCTTTTATGCTGATGGCTTTCTGGAAAGCAGCTTCAGCACGGTCATCGTCGCCACGTTTGAAGTAAATCAGGCCCAGATTGACATGACTGCCAGATAATTCTGGAAAACTGTTGGCCATATCATCCAGAATGGCAATAGCATGATCTTCATTACCTTGTTCAATGGCATTCACAGCGAGTTTGAATGCAGATTCTGCTCTGGGATTGACTTTTTTCTTTGCAGGTTTTTCTTTGCCGGCAGTCGTTGTTTTATCCGGTTTGGCTTCATTTTGTTTAACTGCAGAAGGGCCACTGCAACCGGAAAGAATCAGAATCGGAAACACCAGGATGAGTATGAGCCGGTTAGTAGATTTCATAACTGACTCCTTCGCTGCGTTCCGGTTTGTTGTACTGATTTGGTTGCAGTTTTTTCAAAATCTGCAGGCTCTTTTTAACCCATTTATTATAGATACCCTGAGTTGTGCGACTCGCATTCGTGTCATGCAGTTTGATTGCTTTTTCTTCGAACGGATATGCCTGTTCTTCAAGCAATACTTCATATTGCTCAAGTTCATCAGCTTTAAGACGTTTTGGCCGTTGAGACTTCATCATGTCTTTACTGAACTGGTTATATATTTCAGCGATTTTGAATGTAGCTGCGGTTGTAAATTCCGAAACTTTATATGTGGCAATTTTATCATAAATTTTCAGTGCTTTTTTCATGCTGATTTTTTTACGTTTCAGACTACGTTTAAGCGGGATAGTCAGACGTATGCGTTTAAATTCCTGGTATTGGGGTTCAGCCATCAGGAAGGAGGCGCTGGCAGCAAGGTAGCGTGTGCGTGCAGTACGACCAGCTCCGCCGCGAGCTTCTACTTTAACCATTTTTTCAAGCCACAAACTGTATTGACGACGGTTGTGCTTGCGTTTGTAAATTTCGGTGATCCTGTTATGCGCTTCAATGTTGCGCTCAAAAGGTCTCGGGAACAGTTTAATGTATTTGCGGTAAGCTTGAATAGCACGCCCATCAACATGTGATTTCTCATAGAGTTCAGCAGCCTGCCAGCGTGATTCACGTATTTTAACAGGGTCTTTGCTTTGTGTGGCAATGCGTTCCATTTCGCCAGCAGCACGACTATGCTGTTTACTGCTGAGGTAAACCAGTGCCAGTTTATTGGGTATAGTTTTGGTTAATGCGTGGCGTGGGAAGCGGCGACGGAAGTCTTCGAGTACGCGTGCAGCTTGCGTCCAGTCCTTGAGTTTTATCAGGCTGGCGGCAGCATCGTATTGAGCGACAGGGCGAATGGTAGAGCGTGGTGCCAGTTTGCCAAGGCGCATGAAGTGGCCGACAGCTACACGCAGTTTGCCATTGTCTCTTGCTAATTCGCCCTGTTTGTAGACAGACGCTATCATGCGTTCATGCATGGATGTATAGAGCTTGTCTTTTCGTGCTGTCAGGCCCAGAACCTGAATATAACTTTGTTCTGCCTTTGCATATTGTTTATGTTCAAACTGTGTATGGGCGATAACGATCCAGGCAGTTCGACGCAGGTTTTTTGCTGCAGGGGGCTGGTATGCAATAACCCGGTTAGCAATTTTTTCTGCGCGCTCGAGTTTTTTTGCTTTAAAAAGATCTTCAGCTGCAGACGTCAGTACACTGGCAGTGTTTTTATGGCGCGGGAAAGTATCTGCAAAGCGAATACTACTTTCAATTGTACGTACATGGAATGTCTTGCGCTGGTTTGCATTTAATGTTTTTTCATAATTGTTCAATGCCAGCAGGGTTGCGTAACCGGCTTCAGCCTGCTTGGGATGAGTGCCGTAATTATAAGCCGTAGTCTCATATTCTTTTGCTGCAGCCTTGTAATCCTTTGCTTCATATAAAAGCTCGGCCAGCAGGAAATTCATCAGTGGCGTGTTGCTGTCTTTCGGGAACGAGTCAACATACAGGCGATACCAGCGTGATGCATGACGATAATCAGCCTGCTTTTTGGTTTTTTGTGACTGTGCATGCCAGTACTTGGCCAGATCAACCAGGTGCTTTTTCAGTAGCTTGGCGATCCGGATTTTGTCTTCTTCGGACTGAACTTTCCAGTAATTGCTTTGCTTGTTATAGCGTTCAGAGAATTCTTCCTTGGCTTTCAGTGTCAGCTGCAGGAAGCCACCCTTTTTATAAGCATTAATTACTTCTGACTGAAAATCAGGCGCCATGCGGTGGTCGGGCTGGCTTCTGACAAATGCATTATAGGTGTCAGCTGCATCACGAATACGTTCCTGCTTCATATACAGGTTGCCGAGATTACGATAGACACGAAATTCATAAGGTCGGCGACCATAGCGCTTGAAGAACTGACTTACGCTACGAGCACCATCAAGGTATGAAAAGCTCAGACTGATAACACGAAAGCTGTCCTGTAACAGTTCTCGTTCACCACGACTGATCTGAACGATATCGGGCATAATCTCGCCATTGCCAGGGTCACTGAACTTGATATCAAGTAGTGTGAAGAATGATTGCAAGGCATCGTCAAAGCGGCTGCGCTTGAAGTTGGACCAGCCATGTTTATATAACGCGCGTTGATAAAAAGACGTGTCCTTTTTAGCAAGTACCGCCTGGTAAGCAGCGGTTGCTTTCTTGTACTGACGTAATACAAATAAAACTTCGCCGCGGCGGAATTGCACTTCCGTAAAGAATTTAGATTTGGGGTAGCGTTTGATTAACTGATTGAAAACTGTCAGTGCCTTTTCAATTTCGCCACTTTGTTCGTGCACTTTTGCGAGCTGATATAACACACCATCATTATTGGGATAATCGGGATGGTTTTTAAGCATGGATGTGTAAAGTTTTACAACCTTGTCATAATCGGCAGCCTTGGTAACCTGGGTTCCACCTGAATAATTTGCAGCACGTTCTTCCAGTGCTTCAAGTTCCAGGTCAGCTATACGGCGCATGGCTTCAGCGTGATAACGGTTTTGTTGTGCACTGTTTAAAAATTTACGATAACTTTTTATTGCCTGTTTTCGAGTTGCATCTAAAGTGCCGCCTGTTTGTACTGACAGAGGTTTGTTTTCGATGCTGGCAATAGTGAGTGGTTCTTTTCTGACGTCATCCTTGAACCAGCTGCAGCCGCTGATAACGATAGTCATGATTAACAAGGGTAATGGCCATCTCATGGTTGTTTACCCTTTTTCTCTGGATGTGCCGCTCGATCCTGAATCTGGGCAACCGAAAACTGCGCATGAGTCAGGTAGGCATCAATCCGGTTCTGTTGCTGTCTGAGTGAATAGATCGCCTGATCGCGTAATAATTTTTCCTGGTTGATCAGTGCAAGATCAGTTTGAGCGATCAGTGTATTAATTTTTAATCGCACAATTTCGATACGTTTGCCATAACCCTCAAAACGCAGTGGTGCTGATTTTTCTGCACGCAGTATAGATTGTGAGTGATTGCGGTTCTGTGACAAGGCCTTATCCAGTTGTATAAGCCCTTTTTTGATAGCCCAGGTTCGGGGACCATATTGGCTTGCAATATTCCATTTGATGGCACCACTGAGTAAGCGGTATTTTTCACGGGCTTTCGTTGTATCCTTTTGAGTACCAATACGTTCCAGCCGTTGCTTGACAGCTTTCAGACGTTGCAGGTATTTTTTTTCCTTGCTGTTGGCCAGTGAAAATAGATCATCAGTGAGAAGGATACGTTTAAACTCATTGGTGTAAATGTCACGCTTCTTTTGTAAATCTCCGCGCATGAAGCGTTCGCTATTTTTTTGTATGGCGGGCAGTTTGGCAGCATAGGCTTGCTGACGTGTTTCGAGAATAGTATTAAACACTGAAGCGTTATGCTTCCAGGTTGTCAGGTTTTTGCGTAGCAGGCGCAAGTCACGATAATTCTTTAGTGATTCCTGAAAAGTATGGCTGGCAAGCAGGGTAATGAGATAATTACTTTCCGGTAACTGAGGCGCTTGTTTCATTTCCCAGAACCAGCCCATTTCGTTAGCGGTTTGCATGCCCATTATGTGACTGATGTAGCTACCATCATTGATATTGATAATGGTGTCTTCTATGCGGCGTATCTCACCTTCATAAATCTCGATAGCTGTCTGGTAATGTTTTAGCGAAAGCGCATCTTTTTTCAGTTTACCCAGTGCATAGGCCGTTGCGAGAAAAGATTCCTGTACTGCAGAATCAAGGATATTACGTTTATTTAATTCCAGCCATGGCGCAAGTGCTTTTTTATATTGTTTTTTCTGATCGTATGCCCAGCCTAACCCCAGCAAGGCTTTGGTAGACAGGTGGCCATGCAGGCGCACCTTGCGCAGAAATTCAATTGCCTGATCCGGCTTTTGTTGCTGGATAAATGAATAGCCCAATGCAAGGTTTGCCTGGTCACGTATGGATTGTAGTTCCGAGTCAGGTGCTTTTATTTTGCCCACGGCTTGCAGTATTTCATGACCTCGTGCGAGTTTGCCTTGTCGGATCATGGAAACGGCGAGGTTATAGCGAGCATAAACAGACCAGATAGAAGTATCTTTACCTTCTTGCAGATATGTATCAGCCTCGGTATATTTTTTTTGTGCGAGTAAAATATCCGCAAATAACAGGCGTTTTTCCTGCTCCTGCTCTCCGGGTAATTTACCTTCAATGCGCTTTATAGCGGCATAGGCTTCCGGATACAGATTGCGTTGATAGCGGATTTTTGCAAGATAAAACCAGGCGCGGTTGCGGGTTTTCAGCGGCGCTTTGGTATCAATAAGGCGGTCAAAAATCTTGCCGGCCTTGCGATGCATGCCAAATGATAAATACATACCTCCGAGCAGGAGTTCAGCTTCATCCTGATGATGTGGTATTGTTTTCTTTTCTTGTGAAACGGTGAGATGGATAATTGAGGAAAAATACTGACGTTGAAAAAAATAAAAGAGGGTATGACCCAGTTCAAGGTCACGAATCTGTTTCCAGACTATTTTTTCGGGCGCAGGTGGCGGTGCTGCGACAGCAGATGGTAGCAACAGGTTGCCGCTTAAAAAGGCAATCAGGCTAGCTGAAAATAAAAACCTCATTGGTTGCTGTCCCGCGTTCCTAGTTCCATTCCTTGACTTTAAATTCCGGTTGATGCTTGCTGGCCGAGTCAACGATCTGTAATTCCAGGTACTTTGCATCCAGTTCTTTTTTGAACAGTAATGTAGTTGCGCGTTTGTATTCACGACCTTTCGGGCCACGGCCTATAAAAGTTGCAACCAGTTCATGTGGTCCCACCTTGAGATTGCCGATATGCAAGCGCTGAACACCACCACGATGCAGAGCATCAATTTCGCGTTCAGTATACAGGTAGTGTGAAACAGGTTTGTTATCGATAGTCAGTTTTACCGCATCAAGCTTGAAAAACTCGCCAACATCAACAGACAGGAAAACAGCAATTTGTGATGTCGCCGGGAACAGCAGTTCCTCTTCCAGGATAAACAGGTCACGATTCAGTGCAAGTACGTCTTTCTTCAGATCCTGAACCTGTTTGTCGAGCCCGCGCATATCCGGTTTGGGAGCTGGTTTGTTAACCGGGGTTTTAATTGCGACAGGCGCAGGTTTACTGGCCGGCGTGTCAGCAGCGAAAGCGGTTGAGCACAGAAATAAAGCGAGTAACAGTGGTTTTATGAGATTTTTCACGCGAGTCCTTCCTGTCGTGTGCTGATTAATGATATGCAAGGCATACTTTATAGTGTCTTTTTTCAGTTTGTATTTTGTAATGATAATAAACGCTTCAGAAAAGATATGCATCTATTTGTTTTATCTGGGAACCTTTGATTTATTTGGCGATAATTTCACTGATCCAGAGATTCTGGTTCTATTGTTAACGACTTCAGGGCTGAATTCTGTCGTTTGAATCACAATTCATATAATTTTATTATGCATTATGGCTATTGTGTGTTAATCAGAAGTTAACGATTGGCAGGTTTACGGTCACGTTTGAGTAAACCGGATGAAAAAATCAGCTGGTTTTTCTGGTTAATCAAAATTGCCTCGGTATCAGGTAGCTTTTCAATTAATTGCAGGCCTTTTTTCTGCCCCATAATAAAAACACTGGTGGATAGTGCATCGGTAGTAGTTGCATCTGCGGCTAATATAGTGACACTGCGTAATTCACGGGCTGAAGTACCTGTATTCGGGTTCAGGATATGATGAAAATGTTCCCCGTTTTCAACAAAATAGCGCTCATAATCACCCGAAGTCGACACGGCGGTATCGATCAGAGGCAGGGCACCGCGCATGGTGCGGGCCTTACGTGGATCACGGATACCGATAATCCAGGGGCGGCCCCGACGGTCTCCCATGATTCGACTGTCCCCGCCGGCGGTCACAATCGCATGTTTGATGCCTTTTCGCTTAAGAATGGCGATTGCATTATCAACTGCGTAGCCTTTAGCAATACCCCCCAGATCGATTTTCACTCCATTGACAGCGAAGGAGATTGTTTGTTTTTTATCGTTTAATATCAGATGTTTAAAATTTATTTTGGCAATATTTTTTTTAATAATGTCGGCGCTGGGGTGTATTTTTTTGCGGAAATCATAAAATTGGCCGACGCTGGCAAAGGTGATGTCAAAAGCACCGTGGGTCAGCTTCGAAAAATACAGCGAACGTTTAATCAATTTAAACAATCCGGTTGAAATCGCAACGGGTTTCATCGCAGCATCCCTGTTTATCCGGGACAATTCGCTTGTCTTTATATAAGGTGACATCAGGCGGTCAATGCGAATCATTTCATTCATTACAGCATTAATTGCACGTTGCGCCTCCAGAGCATCTTTATGCCACAGTTCAACGCGAATGACTGTACCCATTACGGCCTGTTGTTTTTTATGCCATTCGGCCTGACTAGCAAGGGGCTGCAAGGCTGCAATAAATAAACAGACGCCTGAAAAGAGTCGGATTATCAGGGATCGGGGATTCTTGTACTGATTCATCATGTTAGGATAACGCTTTTCAGGATAATACGCATCTTAAGGAAGTATAAATGAGATGTATTACGGAAGCACGGGAAACGAAATCGTGAGCAAAACCAGTAAAATCAGATTATCCATTGCAGGTATGAGTTGTGCGGGTTGTGTCAGCAGTGTCGAGAAGGCTTTACAGAGTGTTCATGACGTTGATACTGCGAGTGTGAACTTTGCAGAGCATACCGCTGATATTCAGGGCGAGGTTAGCGCCGCTACCCTGATAAAGGCTGTACAGGATGCAGGTTATGATGCGAGTGAAATGCGGGAAGAGATTGATCCGTCGCAAAAGCAGGCTGAGGAATTTGCTTATTACCACAAGTTATTGCGCCAGTCACTGATCGCCGCCCTGGTTGGTTTTCCATTGCTTATTTCTGGACTGCTGGATATTTTGCCGGGAATGGAGACACTGGCAGAACGCGGCTTCTGGTTTGTGACCGGACTGCTGACACTTGCAGTATTGTACTTTTCCGGGAGACAGTTTTTTAAAGGGGCCTGGAAGGCACTATTGAACCACAATGCGAACATGGACACATTGATCGCAATGGGAACAGGGGCTGCATGGATCTATTCCATGGCCGTGGTTCTTGTGCCTGATGTTGTTGCAAGTCTGGCGCGACATGCATATTTTGAAGCAGCCTGTATTATTCTTGCGCTGCTCAATTTTGGCTCGGCTCTGGAAATGAAGGCACGTGGTAAAACCTCTGAAGCAATTCAACGACTGATCGGTTTACAGCCCAAAACAGCCAGAGTGGTTCGTGATGGTAAGGAAATGGATATACCTTTATCCGAAATCGGTTTAAAAGAAACCTTACGTGTTCGCCCGGGCGAAAAAATTGCTGTCGATGGTTTTGTGCTGGATGGTCAGTCAAACATCGATGAGTCCATGTTAACCGGTGAACCTGTGCCGGTTGCCAAGCAAAAAGGCGACAAGGTTGTAGCTGGTTCATTAAATAAAACGGGCAGCCTGTTATATCAGGCAGAAAAAATTGGCAGTGATACCGTTCTGGCACAAATTATCGAGATGGTACGGCAGGCACAGAACACCAAGCCATCCATCGGTCGACTTGCAGATAAAATTTCATCAGTTTTTGTACCCAGTGTGATGATCATTGCGGTGATTACATTTCTGGCCTGGTATAACTTTGGCCCGGGTATGGCCTATGTGTTTGAAGCGACCATGACGGTACTTATTATTGCGTGTCCATGTGCATTAGGCCTGGCGACACCGATTTCGATTATGGTCGGAGTTGGCAAGGCGGCAGAAAATGGCATTTTAATCCGTAACGGAGAAGCCTTGCAGACCTCTGATAAACTGGACGTCATTGTGCTGGATAAAACGGGTACGGTGACTGAAGGCAGCCCA
>Ga0316205_10003507_pt1 | contig 14752 bp, 14 predicted proteins | sample 3monthpyrite_MG_FD_204941 | JGI IMG/M metagenome (GOLD analysis project Ga0316205, IMG submission 204941) | Microbial mat bacterial communities from mineral coupon in-situ incubated in ocean water Damariscotta River, Maine, United States -... | ecosystem: Environmental > Aquatic > Marine >... | reverse complement strand
AGGGATATCGTTACATAAACCTTTACCTAGCTGGGCATGATCACCCGTAGCAAATACACCACCACCAGCTTGCATGAAAGTGGTAATTACATCTACTTCACTAGCTGGCAGTGCAGGCCCTGATTCAAAACCAAATAAAAATAATACATCATATTTAGAATTACTCAGTGTGCTACTGGTGAACTGAAAGTTAGTGTAATCAGCTGCAGTGGCACCTGTATGTGCTGTTTTTACAATGGGGGTCATACCGTGAATTGTTGTAGTTTTTAAAGTATCAACAAAATCTTCTAAACCAAAACCACTGGAACCGAAATTGAGTCCATTGTCGGTGACCACAAGTATTTTTGGTGTGCACTCTTTAAAAAGAGAAATAATTCTGTCCGGGAACCTGAATTGATCAATTACAACATTTGCGGTAATTACATTATTAATCATAATATTTCCTTGTACGCGTATGTTTTACAAAAGCTTATTAAACTGAATAAGCGATTTTTTGATGGGTGTTTTATTGATAAGAGCTTGAAAACATCCATGTTTAGTTGAATGAAAAGTTTCATAATCCATGAAACTGAGAGTATTCTAATTCGAATTTAAATATAAGACAGGTCGTATTCTGGGGTAAGTCATGTAGGGTTTTTGATATATATTAAGTAGTAATTTTGTTGTACGCAGTGAAATAAAATCTTATTAATAGCCGAGTATGTTTAAGCTGTTATTTCTCTAGAGTAGTCTGAATGCATGAATTTTATTAAATATGTATGCTGTATCAAATTTGTTTAAAACTCATGTTCAGTAACTATAAAAGCAGAAGACTTCGAATGATCAATAAAATTCTTTTCATCTTCCAGTAACGCGGTGCCCAGTTTCTGACCTTCAGGGGAACTCATTCCCGCCATTAGCGACTCTTCTGAATCAAACCATACTTCAGCAACACCATCATATTCAGGCATCATGCCTCGTGATACTTTCAAACCCTCATTTAAAGGCGTGTCTAATGTGTGTGATTGCACATATTTTCTAGCACCCATAGCTTCAGCATTGCTCATAAAAAAAGGCCCATGTTTATTCATCCAGTAATCTTTGAAGTCTTCACGAGTCATATCTGGGTGGCGTGTTAAACACATTACAAATTTAATCATCTATCTCTACTCCTACTGTGTAATAAATTATTTTTAAACTAAAATTTAGAGCTAGTATCAAAACTTTCCATTATCGTTCTTCCATTCAGTGCGAGGAGGAATGGACTCAGTAGTATCCCAGTGCTCAACAATTTTTCCATTAGCGATTCGGAACAGATCATAGAATGCAGAATGCTTGCCGTTAAATGAACCTTCACAGACAGAAAGTACAAAATTTCCTTCGGCTAGAAAACGATGATTCTTTTCGTACTGAATTACTCTAATACTGTTTTTTGTATTGTTTGATAGTGCTATTTTAAGTGCTGATAAATTATCTGATAAAAGAGGGTTGTGCTCTGTATAATGGTCTTTATCTATATAGTCTTCTAGAGTTTCTAACTGATTTTTAATAAGAACTTGATTAACAAAAGCGTTTACAAATTTTCGATTAACCTCAGTTTTTTCGATATCAGTAATCTCAGTTATGCCATCAACCATACTATGACCAGATTGATTCGGCCCCAGTCTTTTTTGAATATTATCCCAATGCTCATCTGTCTGATCACCCTCAAAGTGAAATACTTCAAATCCGATATTAGAGCTGGAAAAATCATATTCTGTTTGCGCAAAAATGTAGTCACCATCTTCAAAGATACGTACAATATTCACACGTGGGTTACTTTTAGATAAACGTTTGAATAAAACAGCTAAGCCTTCACCGCCTTCCTGTGTTTGTGGGTTGTGCTGAATGTATTTTTGTTCGTTAACAACAGATACTGACGATGCATCACCTGTTTCAATTCCTTTGAGTAAAGTACAAATTCGTTCTTTTCTATTTTGTGTCATGGTATTTGTTACTCTATAGAACCATCTTAAGTTTTTAAGCCTTTTATATGGGAAGTCATATATAGTTGCTTTCAAGTGTAGTTGATTTTATTTATAGCAACTTTACAGCATGGTTATTTCTTATCAACCTTTACTAAAACACCCATGTGATCGGTATAAGCCGCGGCCTGATCTGACGTAAAAGAAAACTGCGAAAAGTATTTAACTTCAATTTTACTAACAGTGCTAATGTTGTATACCGCTACATCAAATTTTTTAGAATTTGCCGAATTAGTGCCTTTGTGAGTAACCGCACTTTTTGACCAGGTGTCGGCAGGTTTAATAGACGAATCCGAAGAATGCGCATCACGATAGGTTTGGTCCATACCGCTAGTGATTACCTCTGGGCTAAAGCTGTCTCTTGGCTGGTTGGTATCACCAATAAACACATCAACAATGCCACCACCGCAGGTGGTTAGCAGGGTGTTCTTTATATCTTTGTAAAACTTGCTTGCTGCCGATTTTACACCGGCAATATTATTCGGCACATGAACAAAAACCGCGAGAATGCCACTGCATCTGGCGGCGCACCAGCCTTCACCTTCACAGACAGGCTTCGCTGTACTTGTTGGCCCATGAATACTGAAGTTGTGACAGGCTTTCTGTCGTTTTGATACATGTATTTTATCCCCGGCAGCTTTAGAGATAGAAGCCCAGTCAGGGTGGCTGGAATCCAGCTCGCCAAAGACAATTAAGTCGCACTGCTTAGCCATGGCTCGATGAGCCATCTGATGAATTTGCCGGGCCTTGCCTTCAACCATGCTGAGCATTTCTGTTTGTGCAGCTTCAAGCCTTAATTTTTCACCATCATCTGAGGCAGATCTTTTTCGCTTTCTTTCATTCTTTCCATCTAAATAATTCTTATCGGCAACGGATACCAGCTCGGCCGGTCCTTGAAGTGCAAGTTCAGAATCAATTTGTGGGTTAGTAGGGTATTTAAGAGCGCCACTGCCTTCTGGATATAATTCAGCTAATGTTTTATGAGCTGCGCGTTGAAATTTTTGTGCGGTACTGGCGGCTAAATCATGTTCAGAGCTGGTATTGGAATTTAATGACTGATAAGCGATAACAACTTGCATAGAAAATCCTCTTCTATTTCCTTGTTTATAAACAGGGCGGGTAGCAGTGATAATTATTTACAAAAGTAACTAATAGTCTTTGTCACAGTCCCGCTTAATTCCAGATTTTTAAATCACCTGATTCTGGTTTTTATTTTAATGCATCATAATACATATCAACAAGTGACTGAGTTCAGGGAGGGGTATATAGGAAAAACTCCTACATAATACACCCGGAAAATACCTGTAAAAACCTGTTAAAAATCCTTGGCCATCTAAACAAACTGTGTGCTAGAGTCAGTTTATCTTTTAAAACAGGAGGTTTTTATCGGCTAACTTTAACCCTGAACCCTTAAATTATAATCGCTGACCTAAGGTGCTACTAACACCAGAAGCCAGCTAACCACAAAACCTGAACAGAGGTAAATATGGCTGATACTGATCATACGCTAGGATACCGCTTTGCTGAAAGTAAATTCTATGCAAAAACTTACACGTCTCACAAATCTGATCATTTCGTGATCAATAATGAGTCTCAATTTAAGTCTGAAAGTGAATCAGTCCGAAATTTTGACTCAGACTCCTTAATAAATAACCACCATATAGACACCACACTCGCCGAACTACTGGAAACCCTGCGTCTGCATGTTCATAACCTGCTGCGTTTACCCCTGTCTGTTCAGACGCGAAGTCGGTTGGTGCGAGTTTATTGTGATATTGAATCACGAAGCAGAGAGATGCGATTATTATTAAATCCGGTAGATATTGCAGCGGCACTGGAATTATTAGATGCCATGCAGGATAAACCGGGCCCAGTAGACTCGCCGTAACAGGTTAAACCCGTAAATCAGTTTTAGCCTGTGGTTAACTATCCGGTACTCTTTGAGTACCGGGTTTCCTTTACGTGCTTGTTCTATAACTAAATGTTTATATAACTATACAATCATAAAAACACAACCGACGGCTAATACACGATTTACATCACTTATAGAGAGATTAATGCAATCACTTAATGGAGATGTAAGAATGTATACAAAACAAGTAAAAACAAAAATAGTAAATCCTAAGTCTAATACGTTAAATAATAAAATATTAAATAATAAGCCAATAGAGCAGAGTGATTTATCCTTAAAAGACCGGTTTCTTTTAGCTGTAGTGAATGGTGAGATAGGGCGAGTTGAAAACAGTGGAGTGATTGTTTCACTAAAAGAATTCAAAGCGCACTTTAATGATATTACATCAGATTATATAAATTCATTTTTACCCGCTGCTACGATCGAACCAGGCCAGCGTAGTGTAACCAAAACAAAATATGTGTTTCGCGTTAAGAAAGGGCTTTACCTCGTGCACCCTGAAGTGCTGGAAGGCTATAGAAGGTAATGTGACAGGCTTGTGTGATAGGTAGGTATTAAAAATATAACAGCCGGTTTAACCGGCTGTAAATATTTCGTTATACATTATTTATGCGGCTTTTTCAGCCGCTGCTTCTTTCATGGTTGTAGCAACTAAGGTATATACACCTATCCACGCGGCTTTAGTGTCTTCTGTAAAATCATCTTTTAAACCTGCACCGAGGGTCCAGATAAGCGCTTCTCCTACTGTGTCATAGTGCTCATCTTTAACGCCATAATCAACATGACGTCTACCCATCTCCTGAACTGCAGGCACAATGGTGTCTAGCTTGTCTAGTGCGTTAACAGCGGTGTTTAAAATAGCCATTAATTTTCGACCCTGTTCTTTCATGTCTCCTTTAAACATAGGTTTTAATGAAGGATCAAGTTCAAATAGTTTACCGTAGAATAATTCGGCTGCGGTTTCAGTTATAGGTACTACTTTAAGCCAGGAATCTTTTACCAGTTTTACTTCTTCGGGAGTCATGTTGTTTCCTCTATATTAAATTACTTATAAAATTAAAATTAATTACTTTGTTTATTAAGGTAATGCTTTGCCAGACTCAGCATATAATCGACAGCTAGTTTCACCTGTCTGTCGGTTAAGTTTTCGTTTCCTCCACGTTCAGGCATCATGGTGTCATCTGGGCCAAAGAAACCATTAATGGCATGATCATATAAAACAGCCTTGTCTTTTATTACGCGATGTTTCCATTCATCGCTTAGCATAGGTATTGGCGCACCAGCTGTGCCATAAGCATGACAGCCTTTGCAATTATCTATCCACAAATTTCGTCCGTTTATTAAATCCTCATTTTTGAATTTAATAAATAAACTATTATCTGCGGCGTAAACTGCTGGCATTACACTGCAGATCAATAACAGCAGATATACGCTTGATGTAACACCACGATGGATCATAGTTAATTATCCATCAATAGGTATACGTATCACTACGCCACCCATAACATCACCAATTTTGAAATCATTCTTAGGTGTATCTTTATGTTTGTTGTGACATGAAATACATACTGGCGCAACACCTGTATCGGCATAAACAGCGGTGAAATACTTCTGGCCACCCAGTGTTTCTTCGGTGTAGAAGTTTTTACCTTTATTATCAGCAACAAACTTAAGGCCATCTTTTTCTGCTTTAGTCTTTGGTGCATTCTGTTTATTTATCGGCCATATAGATTGCAACGAATAACTAAAGTTCACATCAGGTAATTTTTTTGCACGTTTTTGTACCAGTTCTGAACCAAAGCGGAACATCTGTGCGGGTAGGACTAATGCTTTGTCGTCATCAAAGTGCTCACTGGCTTTAATTACCTTTTCCTTTTTAACTAATCGATTAACAATTTTTCTAGTATAAATTGTTCTGTCAGAATCCAGAACCAGATGTAAAGCATCGGCCATGGCCTTAACGGGTACCGTATCTCCAGCAGCATATGCATTACCTGATACAGTGGTAATTGATAGTGCGGCGCTCATACTGATAATAAGGGATGAAAGTTTCATATAAAAATCTCCTGCATTGTTGAAAGGGTGTTTAAAAAATGATTGAAATTAAAAAACTATTCATTGTTAATGCTCTTTAAATGGCGTTCATTATCTTTTCTCGCCATATCGATACTTTCTATGTGAAGTTTCGGGCGTCCATTAAAATTGTTTTTAATTAATGATTCATCGGCAAGTGAGTCTAGAGAGAAACCCAGGCCATGACAGTTCATGCAAGTGGAGCGAATCATTTTTTCATTAGGTACCAGGTTAGCGTTCTGGTTGTGTTGAACGACAGTGCGTCGTAACCAGTCATTAACATCCACGGCGACACGTGGCATATGGCAAGTTGCGCAAGATACACCGCTACCTTTTTCTAATTCACCTGATTGCTCTTTATTCCAGAGCGTATAATGAGATGACTCTTTATATGCCAGACTGTGATTATCGTTATGACATGAAAGGCAGCTATCCACTGAAGCTGTATGCAGATCATAATCATGTGCCTGATGACAGCTGTTGCAATCAATTTTTTCTTCTTCATTATCTGCCTTCATTGGTAAGCGTGAATCGGCAGGTGTCATTGCAGTCAGACCCTGTTTTAAGCGCATACCATGTTTTCCCTGCATGAAATGATTAACTTCAGTATCATGGCATTTGATACAGGATTTATGATCGGGTTTGTTCTCCCATTCGAAAACTGCGTCGTCTTCACTTTCAGTTATATGGCATGAACTGCAGTTGGCACCAACTTTTGCATGAGATGTATTTAACCAGTCATGTTTTATATTTTCAGATGTTTTTAAAAGAACTTTAGGTGGTGCATCCATATTTTTAAGCGTTAATGGTATTACTGGATAACGCTCGTGAGGGTAGGAGGTTATCTCTTCTAACACACTGGCCAGTTCTTTCTCAGGAACCACAGCTGTTTTTAAAATATCGTCTTCATTCATATGTTTGACTAGAAAATCGGTGTAAAGCGATCGATTATTATGATAGTTATGACAACCCGCACTGGCGCAGCTATTAAACTCCAGACCTTTATGGCTGGGGCGATCTTTTGCAATATCCTGATGACAGTGAACACAGAAATCTTTAGCCTGAGTTAAGCCGGTTTTATCTGTCAGATCTGGCTGATGTTCTACATGACAGGTGACGCAATAAATAGCATTGATATTTTCCAGACGATCCGCATTACGTGGGTCGGTGAATTTTTCACGCGGATGTGAATCAAATGGCTTTTTACGTTGATCACCGTGACATTCAATGCACGAATTTTGAATCGTTTCTTTATCACTAAAAGATTCTCCGTGACAGGCATCACAGGCAACGCCAATCTGATGGTGACCACTTGTGAGTTCACCAGGCATAAAAATGCTTTTATCTTTACTCACTGTCAATGTATATGTTAAGTAAATTATAAATATAAACATCAATCCGAGCCACATAAGCCAAATCTTTTTATTATCTCTATTACTCATAATTAAAAATAGTACGTCTTTATAATGTGAAAAATTAGTAGTGCAGGCAGTGGCCATAACAATAAAATATGTGACCAGATAACATACGAACGAACTTGTTTTGCGAGTCTTCTAGGTAACTTATGCTCATAACCGATTACCAGACTTGCAACAGAACCTACAAATAAAATTGCACTGAAGGTCAGCATTAAATAAAAATTCAAATTGTCTCCGAGTCGAAAACCAGTATGTGTAAACAATACTGAAAGCGTTACCACTCCGATGACGACATGGGCCAGACGCCAGTAAGCAAAATCCCATTGCTTAAATATTTGGGTAAAACGCTTACGTATGGATAACAGTGATATTAAAATTGATAAGCCCAACAAGCTAAAGCCACTTATTTGTTTAAACAGTTCATTACGCCATAATTCATCTATATTGAATTTAACCTCTACGCTATCGCTATAAGACATAGCGGGTATAAAGAATATAAACATGGCTGCGGTTAGAGTAATTATTGAAGTAATTATTAATGTTTTGTAACCCCTGATGGGTGCTGGTGTAGCATTGCTACCTACAAAATCACAGAGTAGATCTTTACATGAGCCACATACACTTGACGCTCCTGTATCATGAGCCAACTGCTCAGCTGTAGTGGCGCCACGTTTTCTGGCAGAATCTAACTGACCACGTGTTACTCCCGTGCAGTTACAGACAATAGCGGTGGCTGGCCAGTCAATTACACTTTCAGACTCTATGTCGTTCCATAACATGCCTTCATTAATAAAACGACTTATTTGCCATGGCCAGATACGACGCTGCTGTTCCACGGCTTCATGAAAACGATTAACGCCGGGCCATTGACCTATTCCAACCGCACCTCTAATTCGACCATTAATGACAACTATTTTTCGATAGATCTCTCTTTTGTGATCTTGATAAATAAAGGAGTTTCGTGCAGGTTCATTTGCACCTGTATTACCAACACTAAATACAGGATAGTCCAGCACTTTTAAGTTGGTAGATGAGATTGATCCAGAGTATTTAGCGCCTTCTCCGTTAATGTAGTGCGCTACTACGGCTGCCTGTTCTAGACCTGGAGCAACCAGACCATATACTTTGTTATTATGTTCGGCACATTCACCGATGGCGAAAATATTTCTGTCTCTGGTCTGTAGATGGTCATCAACGCGTATGCCTTTGCCTACGTGTAAACCAGCATCAGAGGCGAGCAGACTATTGGTTTTTATACCAGCGGCAATTACTACCGTATCGCATTCTAAAATTTCTCCATGGCTCAGGGTAATGCTGCTGACCTGGTTATTATCATTACCATTTATTTTTAATACACGTTCGTGCAGATGTACTTTAACGCCTAATGTCTCTACAAATTGCTTTAGGTAACTGCCAGCACGATTGTCCAGTTGATTGAACATTAACCACATGCTGTGTTCAATAATATGTACTTCTGTATTATAACGTTGCATGGCACGTGCTGTTTCAAGACCAAGTAATCCACCACCAATGACAACTGTTACCCGTGTTCGTACACTTCGAACCATAAGATTTTGTGCGTCGTTTAAATCTCTGAAGGTAAATACATTTTTTAATTCTGTACCATCAATGGCAGGTATGCTTGCACGTGATCCTGTTGCAAGTATTAGGTGGTTGTATGTGTAGTGTATGTCATCGCTATCAATAACTGAATTTTCAAATCGATTAATTTTAGAAATTTTATTGTTATAGAAACAGCTAACATTACTTTGTTCAGAAAGATCATAAGGTGAATATAAATCGTCTTCTTTAATTTCACCTGAAATAAGAGAAGAGAGTTTTACACGATTGTAAGGGTGCCAGGGTTCATCACCAAAAATAGCGATCGAAACATCAGAATTTAATTTAATAAGCTCCAGTACAGCACGTATGCCAACAGGCCCAGTGCCAATTACGATGACATCGTAAGACCGAGCTGAAGAATGCTTATTAAAGTTGACTGCCTCTAGAACCATATTAATAAAAAAATCCAAAAAAAATGACGCTTAATAATTTACGCCCGACTTCATAAATCGGTTGTAAATAATTAAGGCGCCATTGCCAGTTAATAAATACGCAAAATCTAAAACACAAATAAACGGTGTATATTAAGGTGGTAGCACATTACATGCCAATTAACTTTACACAATAAAGTCAGGTGTTTAGTTGATTGTTGCGATGAATTAAATAGTTATTGCACTAAAAATGAGCAAGTGAATATTAGTTAAATCGTTTATGCACTAATTTGGTGTGTTGAGTAAAAGGCATTGAATTTATTGCTCATAGTGAATATGAAACATAGTTATTGAAATCTATATTGATTTTCAGATATTTTTTAGAGAGTAAAGCTTGAAATCTAAACAAAATTATTGATTTTTTTATTTAACTGGTGTTCAACATTGCGTTTATAATTTAAATAATCAAAAAGGCATGGGGGTTTATCATCTTTCTGAGGCATAATGGATGGATCAATTTTAATATCTGAAATATATACAGGTATTTTATCACTTAAACTAATACTCTTAGAAATAAAGTTATATATTCCCGAATAGATATCTGTACTGTTATCGGTAGATTTAAACTGCTTATTTTGGCACTCAAATGTGATTTCAATATTATCGTTAATTTTTTGAATACTTAAATATAGAGAATAACACGTTTCAGAATTAGGTAACTGGTTACCTTTCAATTGAACATGCTCGTAATTAAAGCTATCCAGTTTTAGCAACTGATTGACTTCTACCATTTTATCGCTTGACAGGCGATCAAGTGTATTAGATATAAACTTCATCCAGTTATTTATATAACTTTGTCGTTTAAAATAATATTGACTATAGGTAAATAAACTGCCCATTTCATCAAACACAAACATCTGTATTCGTTTTCCCTCAATTAGATAAAACAGTTGAATCACATTCTCTTTGTTTTGATTCAAAAGGTATTCAAGCATAGGTGATTGATCAAATACATCCAGGAAGACAGTTTTAGTAAACTCTTCAAGTGGTGATTCAAGATATTTAAACAAATTAGCCTGATTGTCGAATGAGTGTGTATCTACGATGCCACGTTTAGAGTGTGAACTATAATAAATATCATTTTTCTTGAAAACGATTCGACTATCTAATTTGTCATGGCTGCCTATCTGTTTGTCGGTTATTTTAATCAAATCCATAATGTCGTTACCGACTTTTTGAGAATCGCCGGGTTTAATGCCCATTACCTTTATTTCGGGTGTAATAGTGCTTTCTGAATCAAGAGAAGAGTAATTCCAGCCATGAACACAGGATATGAAATCTTCATAGTTTTCGTATTGAGATACATGAAACTCACCTGTATTAAATATATTCAACTGGCAAATTACGGGTTCAGTGCTATCAGACTGGCTATTAACAAATATAAGTGATTTAACCGGCTGTGCTGTAGAAGAGAATGCATTTAAGTCTGAAATATCAAAATTATTAATTTCTGTATTATCTTTTATAAAAGTGATGATATTTAACATATCAATAGCAGTGGCGTTATACGCAGGGGAGTTGGTTGCTATTCTCGTGTTGTTATCTATTATCCTGTTGATATATGCCCATGATAATAATTCAATCATGTTTCGGGATTGTTTTATTAATTCAGCGCCTTCTTCAGGTGAGCTATATAAAAGCCAGTTACCATTAGCTACCTTAATCATCACCTTTTCCTGATAGATCAATGATTTGTTTATTTCTGGCATAATGTGAAAATTGTTGTAACTACGTCTGAGGCGTAATAATAAGCTCTCTGAAATAAAGTCTAACTCGGTTATTTCTTTGAATATATATTCGTCTTTGTTTTCAATTACTTTTTTTATAGTAATAAACAGGTTCTCAGTTAGTTTGTAGATATTGTTAATGAATGTTATATATTGAACAAGATTAATATGTTTATTGCTTTCCTCCTGTTTATCAGAAAGCGGGTTATCAGATAGCGGAGTATCAGAAAAATAATCAAATACTGTTTTAACATTATAGGTTTTTGATTGAGATGATAACATGCCAAGAAATGATTTATTAATTATCATTCTATCTTCAATGTTCATTGAGCCAAATATAGTTTTAATATACTCAGCATATAGCTGCTTGATATCATTATTGCTGGATTCTAGATAACCTGTGTGCACTAATGATCTTAAGTGATATGAGAATGACCTGTGTTCTTTATTGCTGTTTATCTGGTTTAAGATTAATAATAGTTCTAACCAGGTGGTGATGGGGTTTTTAGATACGCCCAATAAATGCCAGATCACAGCAGAATAATAATCCCGTGACCTTAAGTTGTTTTCTCCGTCGATATGCAAATAATCTTCGCTATTTACAATGTTTTCCTCGCTGTTGTCATTAGAATTCAGCCACCAGTCAGGTGTTTTTCCACCAATCAGAATAGATTCGGCATAAAACTCGTCAATCAGAAAATTTTTATCTATATGATAACTTCGATCGAAGTATTGATAGAACTGGGTATCCAGGTTATCTATAGATGTTAAGAACAGGCTAATAGAAAGTCTTTTTTTCTTAAGCAGTCTTTCAATAGAAACTGCTTTTCTATTCAGCAAGTTCATTTGCTCATAATTTAGATCGCTGTCAAATACAATCCACAGGAGTCTTTCATTGTTTTTAAAGCACTCTTGTAAATATATACCTTCAATAACGGCTACATTATTTTTTTCTTGTTCACTGATTTCGTAGTTTTTTTCAATAAGGCTTAGCTTGCTGTTTAACTCTTCATCTGAAATATTAAAGTTTTTGATACCGCCGGGCATATCTGGGTTATTGCAGCCACTGACGAATGACGGGTTTATATGAAATAAAAAGGGGATAGCATCTATCATTAATGCCTGTTCCTGATTAAGTGTATTTTTATATGCGTCTAATCTGTATCCATTATATTGATTAAATTTCTCTAATCTATCCTTTAGTTTATTTGGCGCACTTAGTGAGCTGCTCATTACAATCTACCACGCTTTATAGGTTCTAGTTGCTCGTAAGGATATTAATTACGCTGTTTAATCATTTTTATGGTTGGATTAAATAATAGATAGCTTATATATATTAGGCATCACTCGAATGAGTGATAGCTATGAATAAAGGAAAAATTCCCGTGAGGTAGCAAATAGTTAGCGGTTTTTAGAGCAAATGATGCGTTAAATGGTGGCTTTATGAAAATAATAAATGATTATTAATTATGAATGAGGCTAAAGAAGAGAACAAAATGATATAACTATTAGTATTGTCGAAAGTATTTATAAATGTAATTTATTTCATTTCAATTCATTTATATATACTTTAATGTTGTTATTTACTGATTCGGCGGTCAATACATATGACTTACCCGCTTCTGTATAGAAGTTTATTTGCATAAGACCGCTATATTCAAAGCTATTCTTGAAAAAGTTTTCTTTTTTATAACGTAGTGCAAAGCTATGATAGCCAGGATTTAGTTTGAATACTGAAGGTGTCTTTTCTTTTGTAAAGAAATTGCCCATTGCAGGCCTCCTTCCATCAACTTCTGATATTAAAAAAACTCCATCTTTGTCATGTATATAACTGATTTTATTTTCATCTATCTGGAAATCATGAAAATTAAAAGACTGTTGTCTATGAATTGGGCAACCTGAAATTAAAATTATAATAATTACTAATGCGTTCGTGTATAGTATTTTTATCAACTGCGTTGTCATGGTCTATATATTACTCGTAGTAGGACTGACCAAAGCCAATTTTTATTGGTTTATCTGGCCTAATATATTCTTTTGGCAGGTTTGGGTATGTTTTTTGTAGATAGGCCTTACCCCAGTCTAAATCATTTATATTATGATTTATGTTAATCGTGAAGCAATCGTTAGGCAGGTCAAAATAGAAATCACCAAGTAAAGTTATTTTTCCTTCTTTTACAATTATATAGTCATTCTGTATAAGTTTAGTAAAAGCTTTGCCATTACCGTATTTGAAACCCTGATGGTTGAATCTATACTCGCCGGGGTCAAGAAATATGAAATGCAACATCTCGGCTTTTTCATTAGGAATGATTGAAAATTTACCAGTACTATTGTCACCCCTCCAGTCTACAGGCATTGATAATTGTCCAAGTGGGCCTAAGTAACTAAAGTCAGGTCCGCCAGGTGTTATAAAATGGGCTGATTTGTTATTATAACCACCGTATCTTTTCTGCATATTAAAAGATACGTAAGTCCAGTTTGTTTTATTGCCCATACAGGTCTTAGTAAAATGAGTTCTAAAAATTATAGCTCCAGTTCCTTTTGTATAGGGTTTATTAAAAGAAACTGATTTAGGTATATTTACCGGTATACTAATAGTGGTACAGGAAGTTACCATAATGATTAGAATTAAAATTAATGATTTTATTATCATAATATACAGCCTTACAGAATTTTAATTTTTACTTTTTGGAGTTTGTAGCGTCTAGAATAACCTAACAGACCAACTAAGCCACTTAAAAATAACCAGACAGCTGCGGGTACTGGAACAGCACTCACATTCATGCTCCATGTGTAGTCAAGGGTGTTGAGCTCGTTCATAGTTTCAGTCCCTACGAAACCACCAGACCCAGCTAATTGATATTGCCCTTCAGTCAGGGGGGCAGAATTAAAAAATGATAAAATATCGGTTTGGTCAGCAATATAATTATTGTGAGTAAAGTAAATGGGTACATCTGGGGCATGAATATCTAAATTAGTGCCTAGGTAAAATCCCAGAATAGTCTCAATTTCAATGAGACCGTAATCATCGGGGCCTATAATTTTTTGCAAAAACACCCTTGGTGCATAAATACCCGTAAAATCGTAGTTAATGAATATAGAATCAATCTGATTGCCTGCCGTTACTGTAAATGAGCTAGTATCACTGTCTCTTGATAATGGAATGGACGGATTCGATGATTCTGTACCGCTAATCGTATTTACGCCAACATCTACACTTCCTATATATACACCTAGTCCGGTTATATCTCTCGTTAAATCCCCATCTATGGCTTCATCATATTGAATAACTGCAGAATTTACGTATGTGGAGAAAAGAAATGTGGTGGTAGTAAGTAATAATTGACAAAACTTCATATAAAATTCCCTTTTTGGCACCTAATTTTAATAATTTTTGTTTTGCATCTTATAATATGCTGCACACATCAGGCAAGTCTAGTTATTCAATTAATGGATACACCTGTGCATTGATCAGTCAGGTAACAGACTATAAACTAACTTCAATAACCAATAGATAGGGTAGAGACATAACTGCATTATCCAGAGGTAACTATGTAATAGC
>Ga0316205_10003506_pt1 | contig 14755 bp, 12 predicted proteins | sample 3monthpyrite_MG_FD_204941 | JGI IMG/M metagenome (GOLD analysis project Ga0316205, IMG submission 204941) | Microbial mat bacterial communities from mineral coupon in-situ incubated in ocean water Damariscotta River, Maine, United States -... | ecosystem: Environmental > Aquatic > Marine >... | reverse complement strand
TGGTGTGGGTCTTTTTTTATTGGGGTAGTGAATTATAATGCAGGCTAAAATTAAGCTTATTTCTAAGGTTGCTCTAGCGAGCATGATTACATTATATGACTGATTGTATTGTTGTTGGCGGCGGCCTGATAGGCATGCTAAGTGCGAGGGAGTTGAAAAAAAAGGGTCTGGATGTTCTTGTTCTGGATAAAGGGGAGATGGGTAAAGAGTCTTCCTGGGCGGGGGGAGGCATATTATCTCCATTAAACCCATGGCATTATCCCGATGAAGTGAACAAACTTGCGAGCGTTGGGCACCAACAATATGAACAAGTTGCACAGGCGTTATTTGAAGAAAGTGGTGTCGACCCAGAATATGTTCGCTGTGGCATGATGGTTTTGGGGTGTGAGCAGCCAAACCAGGTGGTTGACTGGGCTAACAAATGGTCAATGAATGTCTCGCATATTACAGACATAAAAGAAATGAAAGCCATTATTCCAGGCTTGCACGACAATTTTAATCAGGGTTTCTGGTTTCCAGATATCGCTCAAATGCGTAACCCAAGACTGGTTAAAGCAGCAAAAGGCAGTCTGGGCTCATTGCATATTCCTTATAAAGAAAATACTGAAGTGCAGCGACTAAACGTTGTAAATGGCCGAATCACTGGTGTTGAGGTAGATGGTAAAACACTTCATGCTGATAAAGTGTTAATTGCCGGTGGCGCATGGAGTGCGGAGCTCCTTAAAGCGTTTGCGTGGGCTCCAGAAATTGAGCCTGTTAAAGGCCAGATGATTTTATTTAAAGGTAAACCTGAGCAGCTTAAGGCTATGGTGCTGGAAGAGAATAGATATCTTATTCCTAGAAAAGATGGCCGTATTCTTTGTGGCAGCTCAATAGAAAACTGTGGTTTTGATAAGTCGACTAGCGAATCGATTAAGCAGGATTTATTGCAAAGTGCTGTTTCGATCTTTCCAGAACTGTCTGACTTGCAGATAGAGCACCACTGGGCGGGGTTAAGACCCGGTAGCCCTGAAGGTATTCCCTACATTGGGCCGCACCATGAAATAGAAGGTTTATATGTAAATGCAGGGCATTACAGAAATGGCGTGATATTAGGTATTGGTAGTGCATATCAAATTGCTGACATAATTTCTGCATAAGGAATTTATGAGGCGTTATCTTTACATAGGCTGCTTTTCTGAAAGATAACAGTTAACTTTACTTGATTAAAGTCTTAGTCACCCTTCTAGAGTCATGTTTTAACAAAAGAATCACCGCTTATCAGGCATAACTCTAACTCCATCACTAACTCAATGACATTAGTCTTTAGATAGTCTTAAATATGAACATGAAAAAAATTAAACATTCCGGTTTTACCCTATTAGAGCTAATGGTTTTGATCTCCATTATAGGTGTGGTCACAGCTATTGGTGTTCCCTCATATAGACATATGTCGGTTATTAATGAGATTGTGGACACAGTAAACTCACTGCAGATGTCAATGAAGTTAGCCAGGAGTGAGGCCGTTGCCAGGGGTAGAGATACTATCGTATGCAGTAGCGTAAATGTCGGTACGTCTGGTGCAGCAACATGCAGTGGAGCAGCTGGAAACTGGGCTGAGGGCTGGATTGTTGGTGTAGACTTAAATGGAGACGGTAATATAGTCGAGGCTTCGGGTGAGCTATTATGGACGCATGAAATGGAAGATGATTCCCAGATTACTATTACCCCGTCGAACACGGCATTTGATCATCGAGTTATTTATAGTTATACCGGTTGGATAAGAGCCACTGCAGAAGCCGGTTTTGATATATGTAGTGGTTATGGCGCAACTGCTGGATTCCCACGGCGTGAAATTAGAGCCAGCATTGCTGGTGGTTCTCAGTTAACAAAAAATCTGGTTACAAAATGCTAATACATCAAAAAATAAACTCTAGAAATAAACAGCAAGGTTTTACCTTGATGGAAGTTATGATTGCGGCCTTTGTGTTATCGGTCGGTATGCTTGGCTCCACGGCTATGATGTTACGCGGAATACAACAGGCTGATACCACTAATTATGAAGCTGTAGCGGCGCAAGCGGCTATGAACATGGCGGAGCGTATGCGCGGGAATATCACCGGGGTTGCCGCAGGTGATTATGATAGTGAAACATCAACGACAACAGCTGTCGATTGTTCTTCTGCAGCGTGTACTGCTGCCGGCGTTGCTGATTATCATTTATCTATTTGGGGAGCCGAGCTTAATGATCTGTTGCCTGCTGATTCATCACCTACAGGAAGTGTTTCAGTATTAGCCCTGGCTACGCCTACAACGGATCCGACTTATACCATTAGCGTTAGTTGGGATAGTAATCAACGAACGGCAACCGATCAGGCGTCTTTTGTAACCAATACATATGAGATGATTTTTCAACCATGAACGCTATTAAAAAAAATCAATCTGGATTCACTCTGTTAGAAGTGCTAGTTGCCCTTGTTTTGGGTATAGGTATTTTGACAGCCGCAATTAGCATGCAGGTACAGCATCGAAAAGGTTTCAAGTTAACGAGTAATAAACTTGATATGCAAACAAATGCCAAATTTGCCTTTGAATTTATTAGCAACACGTTGCGCTCAACAGGTTCCATGGGTTGTAAAAACGCTAAAGTTTTGGCGGGTGAGTCTTCAACACTTGATAATGGTTGTGTTGGTGCGGTTTGCATAAATATGACAGATCCAACTATTGCATACGCAGACTTCAGACCAGGGCGAGAAGTTCTGGGTTATCAAGCTATAGGTGCAACACTATCACCTGAGCTTTCAACGGCTTTCACATTTCTTGGTGACAACAATGATGACAGTGATGTAATTACTGTATCGGGTGGTTATGGTGAAGTTTATAACGTGGCGCCAAATACAAGCATTGCGGTTACTGATGCCGGTTTTGCTCTGGACATGACAGATGTCGGTCAAGTGAAATTAGTTAATAATCATTATGGCATGCTGACTTCCTGTAAGGGAGCCAAAATCTTTCAGGTAGTTAGTACAAATGCGCAAATTGGAGCCGGCACAATAAACTGGGCGGGCCAGCTAGGTGAACGCTCAGAATCGGTAGCAAGTGGTAATGAGCGGGAATTTCGTCGGGCAGCTGTTGTAACATATTTTGTCGGTCAGTATCCGTTAGGTGATCCGCTAGGCGTACCCACTCTTTATCAGGATATTGATGGGGTTTCCACACGACTAATTGAAGGTGTCGAAGAATTACAATTACTTTATGGTTTTGCTGATAGTGCGTCGACTGATCGCAATGTCGCAAATCGATATGACACCGCAGATAATATTGCCGACTGGTCAGAGGTGGTTAGTGTACGGGTTGGCTTAATTATGAGATCAAGAGAGCCTGTTTTTGAAACTGATCAAACACAGAATATTACGCTTGCCTGTGCAGATGGTTATACACAAAGTACAAAAACAGATAGCTATTCTCGAAGCACATATTGCTCAGAAGTGACATTACGCAATCGTCTGATTGGTAGCCGTGTTGGTGGCTAGGTAAAAATTTAAAACGGAAAATTATTATGAAACCAGATTTTCATTACTCACTAAAAAGTAAACAACAAGGCGCAGCTTTAATCACTGCTCTCGTGTTTATGGGTATTCTAACGATGTTAGGTATATCGGCCATGCGTAGCAATACACTGGATGTGAAAATTCATAATGCAATGAAAGATAGATTAAATGCCTTTCAATGTGCAGAAGCCGGATTAAGGCAGGGTGAGTTATATATTTCAACGGCTAACGCTAAACCTGATGACTTTATTACAGGTGTGCCTGATAAAACAGCAGGTGAAGTTTGGCAGATTGACACAATTATCCTGAATAGTTTTGTTGATCATGATGCAGCCTGGTGGGTCACTAACGGCTGGAGCGATGACTCGTTAAGGGATGATACGGATGTAACAGTAGGCTGTGCTGATGACGCTCAATATATCGTACAAAGCTTAGGTGGTATTGGCGATAACGGTTCGGGTGATTTGTCTTTTAAAGCGCAGGCGACATCTCAAATTGATGGATATCGTATTACGAGCAGGAGCGAAGGCGTGTCTGCAAATGCAGCCGTTATTTTACAAACTACATTTACACGTCAGTTTCAATAATCGAAATACTGGTTTATCAAATATTTTTAAGTAAAAACTTATAAAGAAGTAAAGTTCTATGGAGTTAATTATGAAAGGCAATGCATATCAAAAAGTTATAAAACAGGCTGCTTTGTCCTTGCTTGTTTTTTTTGCAGGCAATACGAATAGTTATGCAGGTAGTGTAGATATTGCGCAGACTCCATTGTTTTTAGGTGCAGGCGTACAACCTAATATCTTTTTTGTAAGTGATGATTCAGGTTCTATGGACTGGGAAACAATGATGCCGGGTTACTGGCGTTATGATGCATATGATTCAGATCGTTTCAGAACGGGCGATTTTGAAGATTATACAGCAACCTGGTTAGATAATGGCACCTGGGAAGCCGCTGTGTTTGATGGTGATGGCCCTGCTACGGATGGTGCATATGGTTATATTTATGGCCGCAGTGGTGGTAGCACAGATAATGTTTACGGTAATAATTGTGATGGCTCATATTATTTGGGTTGGGCTGAGGAGTGTGGTAATGCTTCAGGCTCACCCTTTATCGTTGACTGGCGAGGTCGCTCATCGGGTTTAAATAAAGTTTTTTTTAATGCGGATATAAATTACTTACCATGGTCTGGCCCGTGTGGAACTGGTGATTGTGCTGATGCAACTTTTACAAATGTAAGGAGTGACCCATATAGTACTCAGCCGGGTTATGCAATTACCAGAAATCTTGAAACAAATGGTAACGGGCAGGGCGGCGCCTTTCTTTATGATGTGTGGATTGATGACTCAGGATATACCGGCACGCGACCTGATTCAGGCCCAAGCTTCAATGAAACGGGTTACGCCGCATCTGAATTAGAAACCGGAGCAACCGGTCTTGCTGCCGATGCGCCTAATGGTCTGGTTGATTTATGGGACTCTCATATGAGAATCACCGTTGGCAGTGGGCAGGTTAATGTGCAATTGATTACATATAACCCTGTGTCAACAGCTGGCGCAACTGAGGGATTAAATGAAAGTAATTCGTTTTTGAATACCAATCTTGCTGTCGCGGGCACTTGTTATAATGTGTTAGGCACAAACGCCATGGTGGCCAATATTAGAAATCAAATTATTGGTGATCCGGTACAAGCAGTGGCACTCGCTAGTGCTACAGGCGCAGAGGGCTGCCGTACTATTGCAGAAGTTCGTCAGAATGCGGCGAACTGGTTTCAGTATTATAGGCGTCGTGCTTTTCCGGTAAAAAATGCTGTTGCAGCGGTTATCGATGCTCAACCAAACTTTCGTTACGGCATGACCTTATTGAATGAAAATACAACCAGCACGGGAGATATTTTTATTGAAGTGCCTCCAGGAGGCGAAGCTAATGTGGCACCACATAACCTTTCTATTAAAGAGTCCTATTTTAGTTATCGTCAGGAATCTAATGGCACGCCATTAAGAAGAGCATTACAGATGGCGGGTGAGTACTATAAAGGTAACGTGGGTGCAGTTGATCCTATTAAATACTCCTGCCAGAAAAACTTTACTATTTTATTTACAGATGGTTACTGGAATGGTAGTTCACCGGACGTAGGTGATGTAGATGATGATGGTGTTTGGAACACGGTAGCGGATGTATCCTATTTGTATTATGGAAGAGGCCATGTAGATGGCGATATATATTCTCTTATGGACGATAATGTTCAGATTGACTTACCTGTCGAAGCAGATATGCCTGTCACTAATCCTGAGCCTGATGGTGATGGAGACAGAACTTACCAACATATGGTGACATTTACTGTTGCATTTGGTGTGACAGGACAATTAGTTGATGCAGATGATGATGGTGAGCCTGATGTTCGTTATGATGGTAATCCGTGGTCAAGTGAAGATTTAACTGCGATTAAAGGCGGCGACGGATCTTCTGTCGGTTGGGGCCCCGCAAGCACTGGCCCTGATAAAATCGATGACTTATGGCACGCGGCGTATAACAGTGGCGGTACCTACGCCTCTGCGGCAACGCCAGATGAAATTACAGACAAGTTGATTAAAGCGATCAGTAATATTGACAGACGCCAAAGTTCAGCGGCAGCGGTAGCTTTAAACTCGGGCACATTAAATGCTAACAGCCGTGTATACCAGGCCGGCTTTAATAGCAGTGACTGGTCTGGCTCGCTTAGATCTATTCCTATTCAGGATGGTTATGTTGATGAGAACCCAGTAGATGGTATTGATGACTCACCGCCAGAGTGTGATGCATACACAGTATTAGGTGAGTTATGTATTGATTTTGATGTAGACGGCGATGTCGGAGAATGGGATGCGGGTCAAAAGCTGGCAGCCAGAACAACTAGACGTGAAATATTTACTTTTAGTGCAGATAATAATGCAGGTGTGCTCTTTGAAACAATTACAGATTTAGATGCGGCACAACAAACCGCATTACGGACCCACCCTGAAACACTGACCGTAGAGGATGAGGCAGTTGGCACGCTAAGGCTGAATTATATTCGGGGTGACGATGATAATGAAGGCGCAGCAGATGAAAATTTCAGGATGCGTAATGGTGTCGTACTGGGAGACATTATTCATTCGGCCCCTGCTTTTGTTGGCAAGCCCGATTTCTTCTATCCAGATAAACTGGAATCAGCATCTAGTTATAATGCATTTAAACAAACATATAGGGAAAGAAAAGGTATTGTATACGTAGGTGCAAACGATGGTATGTTACATGCGTTTGATGCATCGAATGATACCACTAAAGGCGAAGAGATTTTTGCTTATGTACCGGGTAAATTAATTGATAAGTTACCTCAGTTAACGTCAAAATCATACAGCACAAAACACACCTACTTTGTAGATGGTAGCCCGGTATCATTTGATGCCTACGACGGCGGATGGAAAACCGTACTTGCAGGTTCTGCAGGTGCAGGTGGCCCTCTAATATACGCTCTCGACATAACTAACCCCCGTAGCTCATTTGGTGCAGCTAATATTCTTTGGGAATTTACAGATGTACCAAGAGTGGTAGACGGTGATACGTTTGGTGATGTGGATTTAGGTTATACCATAGGTGATGTCGCTTACGCACGAATGAATAATGGCAGATGGGCTGTGATATTCGGTAATGGATATAATAATACCGAAGCTGATGGTAATCCCAGTCTGACAGGTAATGCGGCTATTTATGTTGTTGATGCATTTACGGGCGAGTTAATTAAAAAGTTTGATACTGGAGTGGGTACTGCAGAAGATCCAACCGGCGCTGCACGTCCAAATGGTATTTCCAGGGTTACGCCTATTGATACCAATGGTGACTTTAAAGCTGATTATTTATATGCAGGTGATTTATTTGGTAATGTATGGAAAATGGACGTGAAATCAACAACTGATTCTTCATGGGTCACGGATTATGGTACAGAGAGTAATCCCAGACCGTTTTTCATTGCAAAAGACGCTGCTGGCGTTGAGCAATCTATTACAACGGCGGTTTCTGTAAAGCGCCACCCCATAAAAGTTGATGAAACTTTAGTATTGTTTGGTACAGGCTCATATTTTGCTGTGAATGATTCAACAACCACCCAAACGCAAACATTCTATGCGGCATGGGATGATGGCACTGCTTCACAATATAATAGAAGCAGTATGCTTGAACAGAGAATATTAGGTAATGAAGTTGTAACCGGTGAAGATGGTATAAGGCGTGAGTTTAGGTTGAGCAGCAGTGCGGATGCTGATCCAGCCAATTACCAAATCGACTGGACGACGGATAAGGGCTGGTATATGGATTTAGGGGTCGGTGTTGCTGATGAAGAAGAAGGTGAGCGTGTGAATGTAGAGCCTATATTACGTGGAAACCGCATAATATTTGTTACGCTTACACCTGACGCAGACCCATGTAATTATGGTGGTACCAGCTGGATAATGGAGCTTAATTCAAATAATGGCAGCCGTCTGAAGGAGTCTCCTTTTGATGTAAATGGCAATGGCATTATTGGTCCCGAAGATACGATTGGTACTGACGAAGACGTTACATCAGGTGTTCGCTCCAAAGAAGGTATTGTTGCGAAGCCCGGTATATTGAACACGAAGGGTAAGAAAGAATTAAAATTCCTGAGTGGTACATCTGGTAAAATCGATACCGTAACCGAATCAATTAATGAAGATATGCGTGACCGTCAGTCATGGCGTCAACTAAGATAGGAGATAACTGATGAAATTATTTATCAGGCAAGTGTTGTTTGGTTTGGTGTTAGTAACAACGGGATTAATGTTTAGCCAGTCAGTGGTAGCCAATGAAGGTTATGGTTCGGCATCTATACATAAAATAGATAAATCAAAAAAAATAATTGATTTTGGTGATGTTAAATTTAAATACGATAAAAACACCAAGGTATATGATTTATATGGCAAGAAAGTTGATTTTGATTTACTTGAAGCTGGAATGTCTGCAAAAATAGGTTACAACAAATCACAACGATATGTTGGTTATCCAACATTACAATCGTTACATTTAAGATCCATGATTGAAGATTAAACTTAAATGTTAACGATGGTTCGTAAAAAACAATTTAAGAATATAGGTTAGAAGTTATGCGTAAACAAATTGGTTTAACACTTATTGAATTGATGGTGGTGGTTGCGATACTTGGTGTATTATCCGCTTTTGCTTTACCTGCATTTCAAACATATTCAGATAGAACGCGTCGTGCGGAAAACTGTAAATCACCTCTTTTAGAAATTGCTGTAGAAATGGAGACATTTCGAGCTGCAAATGGAAGGTACCCTCCAGCAGGCGTAATGAGTGTCGCGGGTATTCCGTATGATGATGTTAGAGGTGAGTATACGTTAGAAGTTTTTGCTAGAACTGACTCTACATATACACTGAGATGCAGACTGAGCTCAGTAGATATTGATACTGACTGCGGCCCATTAACTTATGACAATTTTGGTCGCAAAGGAGCGCCTAGCGCCACAAATGGTAGAACACCTGAAACATGCTGGAATTAGAATTGTTATAAAATTTACTTAGTAATAAAAAAAGGGCCGCTAGGCCCTTTTTTTATTACTAAGTAAATTCTACAAAAATGGTCTAAGATAGAATTTTGTTCGTTTATCTATTTAGATCTCAGCTCTTTAGGTAACTGAAATATAATATTTTCTTTTGATTCAGTATCATCTGAGAGTTTAGCGCCAAACCAGTTCCTGATTGTTTCAATCACTTCATCAACTAACAGTTCCGGTGCAGATGCACCTGCACTTACCCCGATATTTTCTTTGCCGTTAAACCACTCTTTATTTAATTCCGTGGCATTGTCTACCAGGTAGCCAGGTATATTATTTTTAATAGCTAATTCCTTTAAACGATTAGAATTGGAGCTATTAGGTGAGCCAACTACAATAATCATATCGCAAGATTTAGTCAGTGACTTAATGGCGTCCTGTCTGTTTTGAGTGGCATAACAAATATCATCTTTTCTAGGCCCCTGAATGGCAGGGTATTTTAGTTTTAATGCAGAAATAATATCTTTAGTGTCATCTACAGATAATGTGGTTTGAGTTACATAAGCGAGGGCAATGCTTTCATCTAAGATTAGTGAGTCGATATCGGTTATGTTTTCAACCAGATAAATGTTAGCTTTTTCATTGCTAAACTGACCCATGGTGCCATCAACCTCAGGGTGCCCCTGATGGCCTATTAAAATAACATTCGTATCGCTCTTTGCATAACGGGCAACTTCCATGTGTACTTTAGTTACTAGTGGGCAAGTTGCATCAAACACTTTAAGTTTTCTGTTTTTAGCTTCTTGCTGCACAGCTTGTGAAACGCCGTGTGCGCTAAAAATAACCGTAGAATCATCAGGTATCTCATTTAGTTCTTCAACAAAAACTGCACCATTTTTTTTCAGGCAATTAACCACATAAGTATTATGAACAACCTCATGTCGAACATAAATGGGCGCGCCAAAAATTTCCAGTGCTCTTTCAACAATCTCTATGGCACGATCAACACCGGCACAAAAACCTCTGGGGTTAGCTAGTTGTATTTTCATTATGGATAAATCTTAATTAATAAGTTATAAAACAGAAACAATTTTGGCGGTAAATTTTATCACTCTGCCAGCAAGAGGGTGACTGAAATCAACCTGCACTTCATTTTTAGAAATACCAATAATGGTTCCCATAATTTCAGTATCATCAGGGCCGTCAAACGCAATGACCTGATTCTCTTCAGGAGGCATGTCATCAGGAAAATCTTCTATTGGGATATTATGTATATTGTTTTCATCAGGCATACCAAATGCAAGATCAGGGGCAAGCTCAACAGAAACACTATCGCCTTCACCTTTGTCAATAAGGGCGTCTTCCATTCCCGAGGTCAGGCTGCCATTACCAATTTCAAACTCCAAAGCATCCTGATCAAAGTTTGATTCAATTTCTATGCCGTCTTCAAGTTCCATTTTAAAAAAAAGTAATATTCGGCTATCAGGTTTAACTGTCTTCATGTGGGTTCTTCAATGTGTCGTAAATTAATAAAATAGCACCAACAGTGATAGCAGAGTCTGCAATATTGAATGCGGGCCAGTGATGTTGTTTAAAATATACATCAAGAAAATCAATGACGTGACCGTATATGGCTCTGTCAATCAGGTTGCCAATGGCGCCACCGAGTATTAACGCTAATGCAGAGTACTGAAGGAGCTGATGGGTTTTTAATTTTCTAATCCACAGGTAAATAAAAATACTGACAGCACTTGTTAAAATAAGAAAAAACCAACGTTGCCAGCCACCAGCATTGGCTAGAAAACTAAATGCAGCGCCCTTATTGTACATAAGTGTCAAATTGAACATAGGCATGATTTCAACTGGCTGGTGATACTGTAAATAATGATCAGCAAGAACTTTAGTTATCTGGTCAAACACAATAACCAGAACAGTAATCCATAACCAGTGTTTAAATCCGATAGTAGGGTTATCAGGCATAATGTCTTGTTTCACCTTCGCCTTCAACGTTTTCTACGCAGCGCCCACATAAGTCCGGGTGCTCTTTATGGCTGCCTACATCTTCGCGAAGGTGCCAGCATCGTGTGCATTTTTCATGAACTGATTTTTCAACATGAATACTAATTTTTTCACCGTTTTCCAGTTCAAATGTTTCACTTGAATCAGATGCAGACTCACTAGAGTGTACTGAAGCGTAAGACGTGATTAACACAAAACGTAATTCGTCATCCAGGGCACTTAAAGTAGAATAAAGTTTTTCACTGCAGAAAAGTTTAACTTCTGCATCAAGTGAAGATCCAATTTTTCCATCAGCACGAATTTGCTCAAGCTGTTTACTTACAAGTGTACGTGTTTCTTTTATGGTGGACCAAAAATCAGCATTCATTATGTCTGATGTGTTAAGAATAAAAAGTTTGTCATACCAGGTTTCTAGTAAAACAGAATCGCTATGTTTGCCAGGAATTTGTTTCCAGATTTCATCTGCTGTAAAGCTTAAAATGGGAGCCATCCAGCGAGTCATTGCTTCAATGATATGATAGATAGCTGTTTGAGCAGAGCGGCGGGCAATACTGTCTTCGTGTGTTGTGTATTGTCTGTCTTTAATGACATCAAGATAAAAGCTTCCCATATCCTCAGAGCAGAAATTATGCAATTTCTGATATATAACATGGAAGTTATATTCTTTATAAGCCGCAACGATTTCATCCTGTATTTGCAGAGTTTGTGCTACTGCCCATTTATCCAGGTCAAGCATGTCTTTTTCCTGAAGCATATCTGTATCAGGATTAAATCCATTCAGGTTTGCAAGCAGAAAACGAGATGTATTACGAATACGTCTATATGAGTCTGCTGTTCGTTTGAGAATTTCATCAGAAACGGACATCTCAGCACTATAGTCAGCTGAAGCAACCCATAAACGTAAAATATCTGCACCGAGCGAATTAAATATTTTTTGTGGTTCTAGAGTATTACCCAATGATTTGGACATTTTTTTGCCATCAGCATCAACAGTAAAACCGTGAGTAAGTACCGCTTTGTAAGGTGCTTTATCTCTAATAGCTACAGAGGTTAATAAAGATGACTGAAACCAACCGCGATGCTGATCTGAGCCCTCAAGATATAAATCCGCAGGAACATTTAATTCGTCGCGTTGCTCAAGTACACTGGCATGGGTAACACCAGAATCAAACCAGACATCAAGTGTATCGGTTACCTTGTCATAATTAGCTGCTTCATCACCAAGAATATCTTCAGCTGTTTTTGAAAACCAGGCATCAACACCTTCTTTTTCAATCTCATTAGCAACCGTTTTAATAAGTTCCTGAGTGTTAGGGTGTAGTTCACCACTTTCTTTATGAACAAAAAGTGTAATGGGTACGCCCCAGGTGCGTTGGCGAGAAATACACCAGTCAGGCCTGCTTTCTACCATGCCTTCTATGCGAGCTTTGCCCCATCCAGGCATCCATTGTGTTTCATTAATGGCTGTCATGGCATGGTCGCGTAAACCATTTTGTTTCATGCTAATAAACCACTGAGGTGTGGCGCGAAAAATTATGGGGGTTTTGTGTCTCCAGCAATGGGGGTAACTATGTTTTAGTTTGCGAAATTTAAGCAGAACATTATTTTCTTTTAGTACTTCTATAATGGCATCGTTTGCTTTGTTGACATGTTGCCCTGCAAATAACTCAGTGTCTGGTAAAAATACACCATTGCTACCTACCGGGTTATAAACGTCAAGACCGTATTTTGTGCCAACGATGTAATCATCCTGTCCGTGTCCGGGTGCTGTATGTACTGCACCGGTACCGGCCTCGGTTGTTACATGATCACCTAAAATAACAGGTACCTGTTTTTTATAAAAAGGGTGTTGTAATAGCTGGTTTTCTAAATCACGGCCCTGGCAGCGACCAATGATGCTGAACTTATCAGCTTCATAGCGTTCAAGTGCGCTTTCATGTAATGCCTCTGCGAGTAATAAATTAATGTTACCAATTGGCGTTTCGGCTTTTACTAAAACGTAATCAAAATCAGGGTGCAGAGAAACAGCCATATTCGCTGGCAGTGTCCAGGGCGTTGTTGTCCAGATAACCGTTGCAACTGGCAAATCATTTTTTTCGGCATTACAGGCTTTAAAAATTGCATCGCTATCAGTCGCTTTAAATACAACGTCTATTGCAGAAGAGGTTTTATCTTCATATTCAACTTCTGCTTCGGCCAGTGCTGATCCACAATCAAGGCACCAGTGAACAGGTTTACTACCCTTATGCAAGTGACCTTTATCAATGATTTTGCCAAGTGTGCGAACAATGTTGGCTTCAAATTTGAAGTCCATCGTGAGATAGGGATTTTCCCAGTCACCTAACACACCTAAGCGAATAAAGCCGTCGCGTTGAGCATTTACCTGAGTTTGTGCATATGCACGACACTTATCGCGGAAGGTTTTTGCATCAACTTTCTGCCCGGGTTTGCCAACTTTCTTTTCTACGTTTAACTCTATTGGTAAGCCATGGCAATCCCAGCCGGGAATATAAGGCGCATCAAAGCCATCAAGAGTTCTGCTTTTAATGATGATGTCTTTTAAAACTTTATTAACAGCGTGACCAATATGAATATTGCCATTTGCATATGGAGGCCCATCGTGCAAAATAAACTTAGGTCGTCCTTTGCTAGCACTGCGTATTTTTTGATAAAGATTACTCTCTTGCCATTGCTTTAGCATCTCTGGTTCGCGATTAGCAAGATTGCCGCGCATGGGGAAATCAGTAGCAGGCAAGTTTAGCGTGTTTTTATAGTCTTTAGTTGGTTCAGTCACTTGTTTTTCTTCTCAAATAAGTCTGTTTGTTTAGTTACTATGCAGAGCAAAAAAACTTTTTGCCTGTTTAGAGTCTTCAATAATTTGTTGCTTTAGTTCGTCGAATGAATCAAAGCGTTTTTCATCACGTATTTTGTGTTTAAACTCGACACACATTTTTTTTCCATATATCTCTTTATCAAAATCAAATAAATGTACTTCAAGTTGTAAGTGTTGTCCGTCAACTGTTGGGCGTTTTCCTATATTAGCAACACCATTGGCAGAAAAATTATCTTCCCCTGTCATGTGTACGGCATAAACGCCGTGTACTGCAGTAGCATGGCGATGCAGCTTAATATTAGCAGTTGGAAAACCTATTGTTCGTCCCCGCTTGTCGCCATGAGCAATGCGTCCGCAAATTTGATAGGGTCTGCCCAGCATGTCTTCAGCTTGTTCAAGCTGGTTTTGTATAAGTGCTTCTCGAATGCGAGTGCTACTTATGCGCTCATTTTTATAACAGTAACTTTGCGTGTTATGTACTTCAAAACCATATTTTTTTCCGGCTTGCTGCAGTGTTGCAAAATCACCACAGCGTTTATTACCAAAACGAAAGTCATCACCAACTAGTAAATATTTTATGTTTAATTTTTCAAGCAAAATATTTTTAATAAAATCATCTGCAGATAAGCCTGCCAGTTGATGGTTAAATTTTGCACATAAAAAATAATCAACATTAGCATCTTGTAAGGCGCACCATTTCTCGCGGATTCGATGGAGTCTGGCTGGCGCTGTTTGCTGATTAAAATATTCCATTGGCAGAGGTTCAAAGCTCATAATACATGAGAGTAAGTTTTGTTCATCTGCAGCTTTCTTAAGGTTTTTTAAT